>LSQX01125877.1_pt2 | contig 18284 bp, 16 predicted proteins | sample 654561 | NCBI WGS metagenome assembly LSQX01 (sample SAMN04489861, study PRJNA283612) | anaerobic digester metagenome | isolation source: 4 biogas reactors fed with cattle manure at either 37C or 55C with and... | place: Denmark: Kongens Lyngby | collected 2014
GAATAGAGCATTATAACTACACCCACTAACATCTACAAAGTGTTTAATTTATTTTAGTACCTCCTCTTTCTCAAACTAAAGTATACCATAAATATATAAATTGGTATACATATTTTTCCATATCGCAATTAATACATACGTCCTTACCATATGATAAATATTAATAAAGACTCTCCAATAACAGCTCGGGAATGCTTTTGCATACATCTGTAATACTCAAACATCATGTTAAGTTCAGTCCAGTTAACTCAAATGAGCTTTATGAAAAAACAGTAGCACTGGTTTTGAGTGCTACTGCTTTTTATTAATGTAATTATATGAATTTCTTTTATTGTTACAATCTTTTTATAAAAACAGTTTATTTTTCAAATCCATTCCCAGTTTTGTTAACTTGTACTTTTGATTTGGACTTTTGGGCTTATCAGGTATGGTTCTCTCAATCACCCCATATTCTAATGCTCGATTTATATATGATTTTCTAAAATGTTCGGAATCTTTTAAATCTAAAATTTTTTGTAACTCCTTCGTAGAGTTTTCTCCACTAATAGAAGTGAGAATCGCTTTAACTTCCGGGGTTACCTCCGGGGTAGCTTCCGGGGTAGCTTCCGGGGCAAATATAGTCAATTTAACCCCATTATCATCCGCTTCCCATTTAGGAGACGGTAGTTTTCTATTCAGGCACTCTTTGATAATAAGAGCACCCCCTCTTCCGAGTTTCTCCATATATCTTCTAAGATACATTACGTGTGCAATATCAGGATTACGCAAAATTGAAACTTGGTTACTCCCCATGTCTTTAGGTGTTATACCATCAGGTAATGAACCGGTATTCCATATTTCTAACCTGTTTGGGTAGATTGATATAGACATGGAGCCAGAAAAACTACTGTAATCTCTATGGACAAAAGCATTTACTAGTCCTTCTCTAACTGCATTCAATGGATAGACATTGTTGTCTTCACGTTCTAATGAGTTAGAAAATTCAGATTCAACTGGAGTATTCCTAATAATAAAATCAAAAACATCTTCTAAAACACTTACAAGTGGCCCTTCATAAGTATTTAACTCTTTATACTTATTGCTTGTTATATCGGAGTGATAGCGCACTACTTTTACGCGTGCCTGTGGATTTCTTTGTGATGGTTTAATACAAAACAAGATATCTCCCGCATTTGTAATCTTGCCGTATTTTGCTACGGCTAAATCCTCAAGAACAGTTATAGAACTGTTTACATCCCTAAACTTAGTCATTCTTGATGAATTTATTGATTCTACTGCATCGCTAACCTCTTTTATTGACAAATCTTCTATACCTGCATTTGAGAACCTTCTTTCCCATCTTTCAGGTTCTATTTCTCTTCTTAAAATCAAATCTTTAATAGTATCAATATCTGCCTTCCTTGCTCCAATTCCATCTCTTGTATATACATCTCCTTTATATGAGTAAGGATAATCTTTTCCATGTGGAACTTCAATTGTTAAAACTCTTTTATCTTCCACATAAATAATTTCAAAGGAAATCGGAGCCTTAGGAGATAAACCAGAATATATTCTTCTCTGTATTGCATCGATTTTATCTTCAGCAATATTGATACCAATTACATTATTGTTTTCATCTATACCACATACTAAATAACCACCTTGTGTATTCAAGAAACTACAAATAACTTTTCCAATTGGATCAATATTAGTCTCGGATAAAGTTTTTTTTAATTCTAAGGAACGTCCTTCTGTTACATTAAGTAACTTTTCTATACTGATCGTCTTCATAATTCACCTCACTTCTGTCTTCTCAGTATTTCATTGATACCTTTCAAAATTTTCACTTAAAAACTGTTCCACTTCCAAATATCTACTAAACTGAGCCGTTGCATAAAGAAGTGCTTCTTCATCTTTATTATATTTTTGTACCCAATTACCCTTTCTTTCATGTAATTTTGTTTTATGCATAATAGCATCTTCATACATATCTATAACCCGTAAATCATTAATTGATGTCGCATGTTCTTTAAGCTCTAACTTCTGTCTGTCCGAAGAAGTTATAAATCCTAAATCTCTTAAAAAATGTCTGGCAAAGACCACTTGATCATGAGCTAAAATCCATCGTGGTTTATTTATTTCTATAGCTTTCTTAACTTCTTTGTGAGTAAATGAAATGTCATTTTCGGAATATCCGCTGCTTCCATAATATGTTGATATTATCCCCAGGAACAAGTCACATGATTCAACCGCATTTAAACAATTATCAAGCGCCGAGACATTAGAAAACACTGGCATTGTCCCTTTATGGGACATCCAGACTTCATATCCATAGGCAGTTAAAATAGTATAAATTCTTTCAAGAAGCTCCTCAATACCATAAACTGTTGAAGATACCATTATCTTTAGTCGTTTTGATTTCATTAGTATTTCTCCCATTTATACATATCCAGACTATATCATTTAAGATATTTTTTTAATTGTATTAATTATAGTTTATAATCCAAAATATTACAAACAAATTTTTACTTCAATTATAAATTCTAAATTGCAGATTTGTTTATACAGAAACTAAATCACCAAGTCTTTCTTCTATTTACACTAATCAATCACCAATCCAGAAATAAAGTAAGCCCTTCTGTCCATCCTCAAGTTCTATAAATAGCTCTTTGGCATAAGAAATGTCAAGAATTTTTACAGGAGTGGCTTCAAAATCCCTCATATACTCAAAATCCCAGGACATATATTCAGAATAATCTTCAGGAACCTCATCTAATGGCACAAAGTAAGCCGAACTGCTTAATTCATAGGTTTTTCCAATATATTGACTCACATCATGGTCTCTGTGTATAAAGTCATTATCCACAAGCTCATACCATGAGGTATAAAACTGTGGTTTAAAATCTGTAGCTAAACTAAACCATGAGATAAATTTTCCCCTACCATCCATAATGGTACCGCTATCCAACTCTTTTAAAATAATTAATTTTTCACCGTTATATCTGAATAATTTATAATGAGGGTCTCCACTAGGACCATCATCAAAGCAGGCCAACTCAAGGTAATTATCATTACTGTCTAGGTCAATTATCTCTACTTCTCCTGTTGGATTATCAGTATATAGCTCTACTCTTATATCATTTATCATAACATAAGAATCAACTTTATAATCATTACTTAGTACAGCCTCTATACTTTCGTTAATTCCGTCCCCATTTAAATCATATTCACCTGATATCCCATAGGTACTAATAAATTTTTCATGGTTAATATCACTGGTTACGTTAAAATCGTAATCCTTAAAACAATTGCTTAGTTGGGAGAAATCCTTAAGGTCAGGATCTGGCCCATAATAAGTGTCAGATGTATCTAGATCAATCCATGTTCTATGATCCTCCACCTTAGGATCGCCTTCTTCTGCCTCAGTAGGTGTGGCCTCTGTTGATGCTGCTTCAGTAGGTGTTGCCCCCGTTGGCGCAGCTTCAGTAGGTACAGCCTCCGTTGGTGCAGTCTCAGTAGGCAAAGGCTTGCTTGTAGCATCGTGTTTAGTAGAGTCCTCCGTGGTCTTCTCCGATTTGCACCCGGCAAGAACACACGATAGCATGATGCAAACAATTAATATTATACTTCTACCTTTCATCTTCATATTAATCTCCTTTTTTAACACTCTTCTCAACCATATTTTACCACTCATTCTCAGATAAAGAAATACATTTTACGAATTCTTGCCCCTTTTCTTCCCCCATGGTAGAATTATCTATATACATATTATATAACAAAACTGAATGTTGACTTATACCATAGATATATACATAGAAAAGGAGCTATATGGGACATATACTTATTGTTGAGGACGAGAAGGCGATTAATGACCTAATCTTAATGAATTTGGAAATGGTAGGACATACTGCGATTCAGGCATTTGACAGCATGGAAGCTCTTGCCGCAACCAAGGACCATCATTTTGACCTATGCTTATTAGATATTATGTTGCCTGGACAGGATGGCCTCCAATTAATTAATAATTTTAAAATGCTCTCTATACCGGTAATCTTTCTGACCGCTAAGGATTCTCTTACCGACCGGGTTAAGGGGCTTAATCTAGGTGCCGAGGACTATATCACCAAGCCCTTCGAAACCCTGGAGCTATTAGCTCGGATTGAGGTTGTTATGCGAAGATATGGCAGAGCCAATACAACCTTTGTCTATAAAGATGTAGAATTTAGTCTTACAGAGCGTACCGTACGTAAGGCTGGACAGATGATTAATTTAACTGCACAGGAATATGCACTACTTGAGGTTTTAATACAAAATAGAAATTTAGCCTTATCCAGGGAGCAACTGTTAGAAGCTGCTTGGGGCTATGATTACATAGGTGAGACTCGTACCGTTGATATGCATATTCAGAGACTACGCAAAAAGCTGGATTGGGAGGATGTCATCAAAACCGTCTATAAGTACGGTTATCGATTGGAGGTATCACAGTGAAGCTCCGTAGCAAAATATTTATCAGCATACTCTTGGTCTCCTTGACAACCCTAACTATAAGCTCATATTACTTAATTAATCGTAATCATCTTGATAACATAAGGCGTGAAGAGGAACGTTCCCAAAATGAATATACATTTCTTATCAATACCTTGGACAATGGGATAAGTGCTCAAAGCACAAAGGAAGAACTAAGACAGCTCTTTCTCCGTTACCTTGAATATTATAAAACTAGGGATATTATCTTAATGGTTTATGATGGTAAGGAGCCTTATGCTGTAGATTTTCCAGAGGTTGATCCTGCTTACTATGAGAGTTTACTTACGGTTAAAGAGGGAACCCGCCAGCTTCAGGTTCTTGAGAGCCAAAACAGACATTATTTTTTCGTCAGTGGTCGACTGACAAAATCCGGTGACTTCACTATCATTTATGCCAGAGATATTAGCGCTATCTATGAGCTAAGATTACAGAGTATCTATCTCTCCCTACTAATAGCCGCTATATTAACCCTATTATTAGGATTTCTTTCTTATCTCTATTCTAGATGGATTACCAGACCCATTGAGCTATTAAATCAAAATGCAAAAGACATCTCTAAGGGTAACTATTCTGTCCGAAACACTCCTGGCAAGGATGAATTTTCTACTCTTGGTAATGCTTTTAATCAAATGGCAGAGGCCGTAGAGACACATACTGCACAGTTGGAGGAAAAAGCGAAGGATCTACAGGAGTTTATTGATAATCTTTCTCACGAAATGAACACTCCCTTAACCTCCATTCAAGGCTATTCCGAATTCCTCCTTAAGGCTAATGCAAGCTCAGATCAAAAACAGAGGGCTGCTCATAATATTTATATAGAATCAAAACGGATGAAGGATATTTATACAAAGCTAATGCAATTGACCTTAGCAAGGGTACATGAACCAGAGCTTTCTACTGTGATAATCTCTGATCTTTTTCTCGAACTAAAAGAGCGTTTTTTCCTTCAGATGGAAAAGCAAGAAATAGCCTTAGAGCAGGAGATCGAACTTCATCAGATGTCCTTAGATTACACCTTAATATTGATTCTATTAAGCAACCTGATTAAGAATAGTATTCAAGCGCTACCAAGTGGTGGAACTATCCTTATAAAATCATATCAAGATAGTGGGAATGCCATACTTGAAGTATCCGATAACGGCTATGGTATTTCAAATGACAAGATAAATGATATTACTAAACCCTTCTACCGAGTGGACAAATCCAGATCAAGAAAAACTGGTGGCGCAGGTCTTGGCCTATCCATCTGTAAAAGTATAGCTAATCTTCATCATGCAGATATGGTGATTCAATCGGAAGAAGGTCTGGGTACCAAGATTCAAGTTATATTTTACAAGACTGTTACAACTTCTTGATTATACTGATATTTCTGTCTATTAATATTAGTACAGATAACTTCACTAGGAGTTATATTATCAGTAAACAACGACAAACGGCAAGCCGTTCGTCTTATGTTAAGAAAGGAAGATGACATGAAAAAATTATTAATACTTAGCTTTTCCTGTATCTTAATCTTTAGTCTATATGGTTGTAGCAAAGCAGCCCTTGAAAAGGAGCCAGTCGTGATCGAGGATTCTTTAGAGGATAATATTCCTTTATCCGAACCAGAGCATGAGCAAGATACACAGGCTAACGATGAAGAACCGGGTCATAAAGCAGATGCTGAGGTAAATCCAGAGGATACTTCAAGTGATATACCGTCCAATGATAGAGACCAAAGTGATAATGAAAGCCAAGAGACTCCAGAGCCTTTTAAAGGAATTGTTATGTTGGAAGGCATGGAGGAGGAAGTTAATTACCTTACTTATCAAAGCGAGTATGGTTATCAGATGGCATACGATATAGATCGATTTACTGTTACAAGCGAAAATGGAATTGATACCTATATGGCTGAAAACATAAACCCCGAGCTATACCCCTATGTATTTGTTAATATATACAAATCTAAATTTGATGATGGTAATAGGGATTTCTCAGGTGATTTAAAGCTATTTGATAAAGCTTCAAATGAAACTGTAACCTTTAGTTCCCCAATGGAAAATGTGAAGCTTGGAAACTACGATGCCATCCATTATGAATATATACATGGCAATCAGTGGAATTCCTTGGTCAGACATATCTATGTCATTAGCTTAGAGAATGATTATTATGTAATTCATACTAACTACTTTCTGGAAGCGTCCGAGGGTTATGGTGTAAGAATCGAAGCTATGCTGGATACTATAGTAATTGAAGAAAATTAAGAATTTCATTATTTGAGTATCCCGCCTTCGCAGGGAACGCAAATAAATATTTATTTAAAAACAGGTACCTCACTGTAGATTGGTGTAGTACCTGTCTTTTTGTTATATAATTATATATGTACGCCGAGCCTTGGGCGCGCTTAATGTGCACTCCATATTATTCGATCACGCTGTATAATACTGTGCCTGTGCGTTCCACAGCTCGTAATACTTCCCCTCTGAATCGGTAAGCAGCTCGTCGTGGCTTCCACGCTGTATCAGTTGTCCTTCATGGAATACAGCAATATTCTGACAGAAGCGGCAGGATGACAATCGATGCGAGATGAATACCGCCGTCTTCCCATCCACTATCTCATTCATCCGGTTATAGACCTCGGATTCTGCAATCGGGTCTAGTGCAGCAGTCGGTTCATCGAGAATGATGAAGGCCGCATCCTTGTAAAGCGCCCTTGAAAGCGCAATCTTCTGTGCTTCGCCGCCGGATATATCGACACCACCCTCATCAAAATCCTTATACAGACTGGTTTCAAGCCCCTCTGTCATCTCACGTAAGCGCTGTGTAAAGCCCACGCCATCCAGACAAGAGATTGCTTTCTTCCCATTATAAGAAACCTTGGCTGCCACATTCTGCCCAAGACTAAAAGAAACCAATTGAAAGTCTTGGAAGACGATAGGAAAGATCGACATGTATTCATGATATGTATATTTACGGATGTTAACTCCATTCAGTAATATTTCTCCTTCAGTCGGATCATACAAGCGACACAAGAGTTTAATGAAGGTAGTCTTCCCACTACCGTTCATGCCAACCACGGCTAGTCGTTTACCTACGTCAAACTTCAAGGATACATTCCTCAGGGCGTATTCATTCTGCCCAGGGTATCGGAAGGAAACATTCTTGAACTCGATTTCATATTCTATATCAGAATGCTTCTCCACCGGTAAATCACCTTGATACATATCATTGGGCATATCCAGCAATTCGAAGGTTGTACGTAGGAATGATGCATTATTACGAAAGTCACCAAAGGCTTCCATTAGATTTGCAACACTAGAGGAAAGTGACGTAATCACACCGATATACTGTGCGACATACCCAATTCCGAACGCTCCGCCCAGTGCCTTTAGACACACAAAGACATAGGCAATCCCGGTAAACACCTGTGAAAGCGCCCCCGATAAGGCGAAAAGCCCACCCATCGGGCCACGTCCGGCCTTTGCAATAGAAGACTTTGGGCCAAAGCCAACATAATGCTCCAGCATCTTCATGCTTAATTTGTCCTGTCTATAGATTCGTACATCTAGTGCACGCTGACCCCCGCTCATGTAATATCCATAGAAGCTGTGGATACGATTGCCAAACTTTGATTCCTCTGCGAATTTCACCCAATAACCGCTTCCCTTTGTCGAAAGAACCGGAGCAATCAAAGTGATGAGTAGCATGGCAGCTACAATAGCTACGATAAATAGTGGATTGTTCAAAATAGTAAGCCGTCCCCCACTCTCTGGTACACGAAGAACAAATAATGGTATAATTAGAACTGCAGCTATGATGATACTAACAAGCGCATACATTATTCTTGCATATATCCACATTAGAAGCCGTAAGCCGTACCAGCCCATGACATCATTCTGTCGTATCTGATACAGCAGGTCTTGTGTACGCTGGTTGTCTACTGAGCGGAAATCCATAGAGACGAATTTGTCTGCATATATTTTTCTAAGATCAAAAAATTGTAATGCATTATGATAGTTTCTCCATCTTCGTAGTCCCGCGCTTGCCATTGAGAGAACTGCTGCAGATAATAAGGCTACAATCACCAGAATGGTTAAGGTGTTCTTATCCCGTGCTCCAGCAAGCTCGCTGATAATCCTAGCACCTAGATAGATTCCGACATAAGGAGAAACACCATTTATTATAGAAGATAATGTAATTGCCACAAATGCTTTTGGATTCACCTTCCACCAGATTCGATATCCACGCATACTTAATTGCATTGCTTCACGAAGGGATATTTTCTTTTTGTCCTTACTCATTCTCCTCCACCCCTTCCTTATAATATTTGCTTTGAATCTCAAATAGCTCCGCATACTTACCGCCCTTAGCCATTAGTGAGTCGTGTGTTCCTTCCTCTGCAATCCGATTCCCATCTATTAGAATAATTCGGTCGCAGAAACGTGTGGATGCCAGACGGTGTGAAATGTAGATCGCCGTTCTTCCACCGGTAAATTCGTTATATTTGTTATACATATCGCTCTCGGCAATCGGATCAAGCGAGGCTGTCGGCTCATCAAGCACAATGATGGGTGCATCCTTATATAATGCACGAGCAAGCATAAGACGTTGTGTTTCTCCGCCGGATAGTTCGACTGCATCTTCATATACGGAATTTCCCAGATGTGTGTCGTACCCCTTCGATAGTCGTTCGATCCTATCGGTCATTCCCGCTTTCGCAGTACATGATATCAGCTTATCTTTATCAATATGTTCAAAATTCTGTGCGATATTCTCCGCAACTGTTCCGGGAAGAAGGGAAAAGTCTTGGAATACCGCCGAGAAATGCAGATAATAATCTCTTCGGTTGTATTTACGAATATCCTCCCCATTCAAGAGGATTGCCCCCTCGGTTGGATCATAGAAACCACAGAGCAGCTTCACCAGGGTGGTTTTCCCTGCTCCGTTCAGCCCCACGACCGCCAGCTTTTCCCCTTCCTCTATCGTCAGGTTTATCTGATCTAGCGTATTCTTGTCTGCACCCGGATATCGGAAGGAAACATTCTTTAATTCCATCCTGTATGATTTCTTCTTATCTGGTTCCAAGGATTCACCATCTTCAAAGCGAAACACCTCAGGATACTCCAGAAACTCTCTTAAGGCAGTCAAGTCCAAGCTTTGCTTGTAAAGCTTTGAAACTCCTGTCAGAATACCATTTACCCATGACGTAAATCCGCCGACCGCCGTGAAATAAAGTAGGAACTGCGAAGCTGAAAGCCCTTGATTTAGCACCATGCTAATGATAAAGAAATAGGCCACACCATTCCGTGCTACTGTTAGTATCACATCGATTAAATCCGCCCATATGTAGATCCTCTCGCCACGTGCGACAAAGTCTTGATAAAGTCTATATGTGCTTTTATATACATCATCAAGCCAATCCTTCATACCAAAGATACGAATATCCTTGGCAATCGTATGGTCGCTGGCTTTATCATTCAAGTAATTCATCTTCCTGGAGTAATCGGCATCCTCATCCCTGTGGCGAAATCCCCAGCCATTAAGATGGTTGTTAATGAAAAACCCAGTTAATGTCGTCACTAACACAAGCCCTATTACCAATGGGTTAAGCGATGCAAGAAGCAATAGGTAGATTACAAATCCTGCCGTATTCTTTAATAAGTCGGTAAATGTATTCCATATCTCTTGAGTTGCTTTGTCTGTTCCATTTACCGTCTGATACGATTTTTCAAGCATACGCTGTACGTCTTGATTATCCCTGTTTGGATAAGACATAATCATAATCTTTTCTTGAATCATGGCAAGAATATTCTGCCGTAACTCAAACCGGCCGAATCTTCTGTTTAATCCCACATACTCTCTAGCCGCATACACCAACATGAGTCCGACGGTGAACAATAAAATCAATGTTAGCAGCCTGCTAACAGATACATTCTCCTGAATCGCACCGAGTATCGTGGGTGCGGTGTATAGTCCGATCAGGTTAGTGCCTACCCCCAATGCGGCAAGTACCACAACCGGCCAGAGCACATTTTTCTGGTGTCGCCACGCCATCTTAATCATAAATCCGCTATTTTGGAATAAATTGTATTTCGGTTTTGCAGCCATTTAGTTCCCCCCTTGTTCCCCATTACAATTTAAATCATATTGTAGCACATATATTGACATAATAAAACACATATTTACTCACGACTGGTAAGTTGCCCCAGTACTTAATATAACATCCATGGCTACCAAACGACGCCTAAAATTTATGTAAAAGTAGTAAAAATCCAATAAATGTGAAACCGTCTGCCATGTGCAGACGGTTAACTTTTATATCCTTCTTACCTTACTCATAACAAACCTACTTTTAGGAATTGTCGGTATCCTGGATAAGCGATATCTCAAATTTTGCTTTGGTACTTTATAGGTTAGGTGATTTGCAATAAAGTCAAGACTTGCCTTCATAGCTTCTATAGTAACTAATTCGCCGGCACATCGATGCCCTGTACTACTATCTCCGCCTCCCTGGGGCATGAAAGTGAAAGGATTGCCTGACCAATTCTCAAATCTTTCCGGGATGAATTCATAAGGATCTGACCATAATCTTGCATCATGATTTATTCCATAGATATCTAATAATACAAGAGTTCCTTTCTTAATATAAAACTGATCCCATATCAGACTCTTTTTTGCCTGTGCTGCTACATAAGGGGTAAATGGGTAGAAGCGTCTAACCTCCTGTACAAACATTTGCTTATAAGCATTATCCCCTGTTTGAAACCTAGTGCGACATTCCGGTCGCTCATGCATGGCAAGGACACCGAATGTTATATAGGTAGCAATTGCAACCATTGGCCTTATTATATTAATTAGTTCAACTGCGGCAATTTGTCTACTCAAAAGCTTTTGATTCTGGTCAAGATGCCATGCTATGATATCAGCTGCAGTTCCTTTTGCCGGTGATAATTTTCCAGAGCGGATTTTGGTTATTATGCCTCTAACCCATTCCTCAGACCTTTTGCGTGCGCATCGTCCTTGCCAGTGCCTAAGTCCAACTGCACCGAATCCATCAATCATCTTACCTAAGTCAGTCGCTCTTTGCCTTATTTCATTCTTTTGCAGCGGAACTCCTGCCCATCTACATGCCACTTGACACATAATTATTTGTGCTTCATCAAACAGGATAATGTCATTACTGCGCCATTTCGCACTATTTACTTTCCATTGCCAGATTGTGTAATCAGTCAGTTTTTTTAGATTTTCCTCTGTCATGATTGACATAAACATTTGCTTACGATTATAATGTGCATTCCCGTCTAAGCCTTGCACTCCATTTTGACCGGTTAGCGTCTTCTGAACTCTCTTAGGTGCAACGTCTTTTCTTTTAAAGTATTTATTAGCATAAAAAATCTTAGCCGCTTCTTCTCCACTAATACAGATAGCCTTTTTACCTAATAAGCGTGTTTGAAAGATATCTGTTTTATACCTATCGCATCTGTTTTGTATAAAACAATAACCTTCTAATAACATGGATAGACTATTATCAATAGTCACATCACAAGGAATTTTTTTAATAGCACACATAATATTTGATACTCCTTATAATTTATACAGTTATTATGTGTATGAACTGGAATATAATATACCTTATTAAATATATTATTCTACTTGCATCTTTTTTCTTCCCACCAGCCAAACGCAACCTTTGCCTTTATATCTACTTCTCCCGGTGATAAAAAGATCAAAGCAAAGGAGTTGCCGGGAGGAATGATATACATTCCTTGAAAATCATGCTTTGTAAGAGTTATACTAGGTTCTACTCTTCTGACGAAGGTATAGGTTCCACTGATTGGATTCCCAGTAGCATAGTTACCGCTTTTTATTAATACCTTAGGTCTTATAGGCGGAGTTATTGATTGATTTCCGGCTGCTACATGGTTAGATATTACTGCCCTACCGCGAAATACTGCACCTAACCATCCCTCAACTGTAATCGGCTGATTCGAAAAATTAGAAATGGTATATGCATTAAGAAACATATTTACCTTGGAATCCGGCGGATTAAACAATCCTCCCCATGCTTGGAGACCACCTCCATAGCTAATCATATCAGTCTGTCCAAGAAAATATTCTCCAAGGAGAGAATGATAAACCGAGTCTTTCAGTACAATCACTTTTTGCGGCCTTGTTTTATTCTGTATAAAAAGCATACTCATTCCTTTACCTCCCCTTGATACTTTCTTCCCACCATGTTAACACAATAGTTGAAGTAACTATTTTCCAACCATTTGATCGTAGTAGTATGGAGAATGAGCCCCCCGGACCGATAATTATGGAACCTTGATGGGAATCACTAACTAATGTGGAATTAGGGGTAACGATGCGGCCAAAGATATCAATTCCCTTATTTAACCCCCCTTTCATATATTCAGACTGAAGCATGTATGCATTAGGCTTTACAGGTGGAGTAGCTGCTTGATTTGATAATGTTATTGTAGATGTTTTTGTATTATAGGATGGAGGCTCTGCGTTAAGCCAAATTTCTGCATCAAAATAATCTTCACCATAGTTTGTAATAGTAAATATATCAAAATATAGATTCACTCCTGAATATCTCGGATTTATGATGCCGCTCCAAGCATTAAACTGACTGCCAAAATGAAGCTCCTCTGTCTGTCCTATAAAATATCTACCTAATCGTGCATTCCAACCGGAGCTAGTTAAGTCTACTACCTCTTCCGGTAAATAACATATCCTTTCAACCATATAATCATTCCTTATCCTATTCCTAAATCTTATTATATGATATATAGGATGCCTAAGTTCCCTCATACTGGATAATAGCTGTCTACGTAGAAAGACCAAAACTAGATTAGATTTAAAAAGAAAGGACCGGAAAATAAGATTTATATGTTTCCGGTCTTTTCCTATTAAAAATTATATTAGAGTGTCACGAAGAATTCGCTAGCATTCTTCACCAATTAGATTGTCTATCAGTGTAGCAAATCTAAAATAGCGACCTTCTTCTGATTTGCTAAATTGCTAACCACTCTTCCATGGCTTGCTCAAGCTCCTTACTCAGTTCCACTTTCCTCTCATATAAGCTATTAAGCTCCTCATAATCACTCCCCATAGCTACCATCATCTCATCAATCTTTTGAATCTCTGCTTCTAACTCCTCAATCCTCTTCTCAGTCTTAGCAGCATCCACGGATTTCTTAACAGTCTTTTTGCCACCGTCCTGCTTATCTTTTTCAGCCTTCACAGCCTTAGCAGACTGGCCTTCCTTAACAGCTTTCTTTTCCTGCTTTACTGCCTTAAGCTCCTCTTCCCCCTGCCGCCTCTCCTTATCCTTTATACTCTTATAATAATCATAATTCCCAAGATAGCTATGCAGACCTTCATCCTCTATAGCAATAACTCGATTACTAATCTTGTTGATAAAGTATCTGTCATGGGAGATAAATAATATCGTTCCCTTAAAAGCATCTAAGGCCTCTTCAATACTCTCAATAGATCTGGTATCAAGGTGGTTGGTGGGCTCGTCAAGTATCAGCAGATTGATATCCTTATATAATAGCTTGGCAAGCATAAGGCGAAGTCTCTCTCCGCCGGATAATAGCTTAATCTTTTTGAATACATTATTGCCATAGAAGAGGAACTTAGCAAGATACTCCCTAGCCTTTCCCTCCAATATAGATATATCATCTCGGAAATATTCAAGGGCTGTCATCTCATCATTTTCAAAGGTAACATTTTGCGGAAGGTAAGCTTGCATTACACTGGCACCAAGCTCTACCTTACCGGCATCAGGCATTTCCTCTCCCAGTAGCATCTTAAGAAATGTGGTTTTTCCGCTACCGTTAGGACCGATCAAAGCTACTCTTTCACCAAAGTAAACCTCCATCTTGGCATTATGAAATAAAGTCTTTTGTCCAAAGCTCTTTGACAAATCCTTTGCGCTTATAGTAATCCTTCCGGAGCGGTCTGCCTGCTTGAAATTCAATTTCATGTTTTGCCTATCAGTCGGTTTATCAAGTCTCTCCATCTTATCAAGCTTAAGCTGCATGCTCGCCGCCCTTTTATAGAACTTGACATTGTCAGCCCGTGCCGCCCAATCCCTTAATTGCTTTACCGCCTGCTCCATAGACTTAATCTTCTTATTCTGTTCCATGTAATTTTCAAGCTGTATCCTAAGCTTCTCATCCTTCTGGGTTAAGTAGCTCGAATAGTTCCCGATAAATGTGTCACTTTCCTTATCCTCTATCTCAATAACCTTGTTAACCACATTATCAAGAAAATATCTATCATGGGATACCACTATTACAATCCCCTTATAGGTCTTAAGATAGTCCTCCAGCCATTCGACCGATTCCATATCCAGATGATTAGTGGGCTCATCAAGGAGTAATACATCCGGCATATCAATTAGGAGCTTTCCCAAAGTTACGGTTGTCTTTTCACCGCCACTTAGCATATTGAAGTCCTGAGTTAAGAACTCCTCACTAAAATGCAAGCCCTTACATACTCTGTTAAGCTTCTCCTCAACGTTATAGCCTTCCTTTAATTCAAATAGCGAAACCTTCTCGCTGTATTTTCTTAAGGTACGCTCTAGGTCCACGCCTTCTATATGACGCATATTATTTTCTAGCTCACGGATCTCCGCTTCTAGCTGATAAATCTCTGTAAATGCAGATTTAAGCACATCTATTACCCTGGTACCTATCGGAAACTCCGGTATCTGGTCCAAGTAGGCAATGGTTGCATTTTTAGGGGTATTAACCCATCCCTCATCAAATCCCGGAGGTACCGGGGCATAAGGATAACCTGCACAATGATTCATGGTAAGAATCCCCGCGATTAATTTTAGTATCGTGGTTTTGCCGCTACCATTTTCGCCTACTATACCAACCCTTTCGCCATCAGTAATATTAAAGGTCACCCTCTCCAGTATCAGAGAGGTATCAAGGTACTTTTTCACTTTATCTAATGATATCTCCATTTTTTACACCCTTTATCACAAGCTATAATAATTTTACAATAGCATGATTTCCCATAAATTAATACCTCAAACTTATTTATAATCATTTACGCTACGCTTAAAACGGCAGGATATCTTATTTAACAAATTGAAAGATGATAATTCCTCTATACTCTCTGTCTTACTACCATATGAATAAGCTAGCTGCTTATACTTACAGACAGAATCCTCTGCCTGTAATATAGCAGTTCCTACCAGGACACCATTGGCCCCTGCCGATATAGCACGCATCACATCTGCTTTATCTGTGATAGAGCTTTCACTTAGCAAAAATGCATCCTTCCTTTTATACCTACCAAGTAACTCCGTAGTAGCTACATCACCGTTATCTACCTCATACTTTAAGATGTTGCGATTATTTATACCTATAAAGGATAGGTCTAGCCCCTCTAGCATATTGAATTCTTCTTCATTATGAACCTCGACTAGAGGCTCAATTCCATTTGCCAAAGTAAATTCTACAAGCTCTGCGAGCAACCTCCTATCAAGCATGGATACAATTAGAAGTACCGCATCGGCACCTGCCTGCTTACTGTCTTTAACCTGTTGCTTAGTCTTGATAAAATCCTTACGAAGCACAGGCACCGATATCTTCTCAGATATTTTCTCAAGCAGCTTAAGTGAACCCCCGAAATGCTCCTCTTCCGTCACTACTGATATTACAGGAGCACCGCAGCTTTCCATAAGCAAGGCATAATCCACCGGATTCCTTCCCCTCATAAGGTTTCCTTCCCTTGCTGAGAATAATTTTATGTCGGGTATTACAGGAATAATTCCTTCATGATACCTTCTCCAGAGTGCCTTAGAGCAGGCATTTGTTTTATAATTACTATCGTTTCTATACATTCTACCCGCCTTTCAATAGATACAATTCTATTTTCGGTATAATAACTAAAGGTGCATTAATATTGTCTATAACTAATATCCTCTAATAATTTGCATATGCCTGTGATGCCTCTATTAATTGATTTAGCTTTCTTTCTGCCTCGCCACCGGCTATAAGCTCTGAAGCCAGCTTAATGCCCTCCTTAAAGGAAGTTGCTCTGTTACCTATCATAAGTGCACCCGCCGCATTAAGTACAACCGTATTAAGACGGGCACCCTTATCCTTACCGGAGAATACATCCCTAATCATAAGGGCATTTGCCTGTGGAGTTCCTGTAGCGATATCTTCAAGCCTACACCTCTCAATCCCAAAATCCTCAGGCGCGATTTCATAGCTTGTGATATTACCCTTGTTAAGCTCATTAATTCTTGTCTTTCCCAGAAGTGAAATCTCATCCATACCATCCAGCCCATGTACAATCAAGGCTCTGGTATAGCCCACATCAGCGGCAACCCGTGCTACCGTATCTAATAATTCAGGACGATATACCCCGAGCACATGCCTTGATGCTTTTGAGGGGTTAATTAATGGACCTATAATAGTATAGAAAATCGTCTTGATACCTAGATCCTTTTCGGGCAGCAGAACCTTCCCCATAACCGGGTGAAATAAAGGAGCAAATAGGAATGCTATCCCCACTTCCTCAATCTGCTTTTCTATCCCCTTTGGTGTCTGATTAATCTGAACACCAAGAGCCTCCAATACATCGGCACTACCGGATAGACTGGATATAGACCTGCTTCCGTGCTTTGCCACAGGGATTCCTGCCGCTGCTGCCACAAGAGCTACCGCTGTGGATATATTAAAGGTGCTTAAACCTCCTCCTGTCCCACAGGTATCCATAAGCTCCTCCTTAACATTTGGGTTAATCCTTATGCAATTATCCCTCATGGCCTGTGCAATCGCTGTAATTTCTGTTAGAGATGGTCCCTTCATCAATAATGCCACCAAAAACCCGGCAATCTGTGTTTCATTTATATCGTCATTCTTTATGGCTACAATTAACTTGTATGCCTCTTCAGAGGTCAAATCCTCTTTAGTGGTTAATTTCTTCATTATATCCTTAATCATCTATATTCCTCCTTAATAGCCGCAAGCATGGTTCCTACATAATCCATAACTGGTTCTATGCATTCCTTACCGTATTGTCCGATTATTCGTACTATGGCGCTTCCTACAATTACCCCGTCAGATATTTTAGCCATAGCTCTTGCCTGTTCTGGAGTCGATATACCAAAACCGATTGCACAGGGGATATCCTTTACAAGCTTAACATTCTTAATCATATCAGCCGAAGCATTTCCAATATCATCCCTAACACCTGTTACCCCTAAGGATGATACACAATAGATAAAGCCTTCTGCATCTGCCGCGATACTGCCGATACGCTCCTTGGAGCTAGGTGCAATCATCGATATATAAGTAATGCCATGCTCCCTACAATAGGGCTTAATCTCATCCCTTTCCTCATAAGGTAAGTCGGGTACAATAATTGCATCCACCCCTACCTCCTTGCACCTAGATAAAAACCTCTCACTGCCATAAGAAAATACAGGGTTAACATAGGTCATAAATGCAAGCGGAACATCACAGGTCCTCCTAATCCTTCTTACCATGTCAAATATTTTATCCGTCGTAGTCCCCGATGAAAGGGCCCGATTATCCGCCGCCTGTATCACTACTCCTTCTGCCATAGGATCAGAAAATGGAATCCCAAGCTCAATCATATCTACCCCCACATTTGCCAGCTCATGAACCAGCCTCTCGGTCACCTCAATAGAGGGGTCCCCTGCTGTAATAAAGGGAATAAATGCTTTACCATTTGAAAATATATTTTCTATTCTATTCATATATATCCTCCCCCCTATAACGTGCTATCGCTGCCAC
>LSQX01098360.1_pt2 | contig 18279 bp, 15 predicted proteins | sample 654561 | NCBI WGS metagenome assembly LSQX01 (sample SAMN04489861, study PRJNA283612) | anaerobic digester metagenome | isolation source: 4 biogas reactors fed with cattle manure at either 37C or 55C with and... | place: Denmark: Kongens Lyngby | collected 2014
CGGGGGCGTGGATTGAAACACCCACAGGCGCATGTACGAACTGAGATCCCCAGGTCGCCCCCCGCGCGGGGGCGTGGATTGAAACCTCCTGCTTACTTGACGAGGACCTTGATAGTGGCGTCGCCCCCCGCGCGGGGGCGTGGATTGAAACTTCTTGACAACGAGGAGCGGAAAAAGAATCTGCGTCGCCCCCCGCGCGGGGGCGTGGATTGAAACTCAAGGCCCGTGAGCAGGCCGGGGAGGACTGGGTGTCGCCCCCCGCGCGGGGGCGTGGATTGAAACGTGCTGTACTGCTACCCCTGGGGAGATCTGGGTGTGTCGCCCCCCGCGCGGGGGCGTGGATTGAAACTTTGCAGGCTGACCGGGCCGTCATCAGAGCCCTTGTCGCCCCCCGCGCGGGGGCGTGGATTGAAACGCCTACAATGGACCGGATGAAAAGTTCCAGAAAAGTCGCCCCCCGCGCGGGGGCGTGGATTGAAACGTGCTGTACTGCTACCCCTGGGGAGATCTGGGTGTGTCGCCCCCCGCGCGGGGGCGTGGATTGAAACAGTCACGGTATCAGGCATGGTGAGATTCCCAATGGTCGCCCCCCGCGCGGAGGCGTGGATTGAAACCTCGAGAACCCAGCGGACTTGCGGCGGGGTCGCAAGTCGCCCCCCGCGCGGGGGCGTGGATTGAAACGCTGTCCGGGACGAGGATGGGCGGATAGTAGGGACAGTCGCCCCCCGCGCGGGGGCGTGGATTGAAACAATGGTGGGGATTAAGACAACTCAACTCGACAAAGTCGCCCCCCGCGCGGGGGCGTGGATTGAAACTCTCGGCAGCGCAGTACCTTGCCGCGATAGAGGAGTCGCCCCCCGCGCGGGGGCGTGGATTGAAACGTTGGGAACGTTACCATGCCAGAAGGCATGAACGGTCGCCCCCCGCGCGGGGGCGTGGATTGAAACTTGGGATTGACGAGCTGGAAGTCGCCCCGGGGAAGTCGCCCCCCGCGCGGGGGCGTGGATTGAAACCCCCTACCGATATGGATGGTAAGGGTCAAACGACGTCGCCCCCCGCGCGGGGGCGTGGATTGAAACTTCGATGGTCATATTCGTACCTCCTAATAACGTAGTCGCCCCCCGCGCGGGGGCGTGGATTGAAACATACCATATGTCCATCATAACTCCTCCATAACGTAGTCGCCCCCCGCGCGGGGGCGTGGATTGAAACGCCAGGTCGTTGTGCCGGTTACTGGAAATACCTTGTCGCCCCCCGCGCGGGGGCGTGGATTGAAACTTGTGTCCTCTACTCCTGTGGGGTTAGGGGGGTTGTCGCCCCCCGCGCGGGGGCGTGGATTGAAACACCTTGACGACCTCGGTCGTGTCATCAGGGCGACGTCGCCCCCCGCGCGGGGGCGTGGATTGAAACGACGCAGGCGCGTATCTAGATCTGCTGCAATCAGGTCGCCCCCCGCGCGGGGGCGTGGATTGAAACGTCCAGTACTGCTACCCCTGGGGAGATCCGGGGGCGTGGATTGAAACGCTCAAACGGGAACAGGGCCGCACCCGAGTAATAGTCGCCCCCCGCGCGGGGGCGTGGATTGAAACGGGGTGGCACTCCCACCTGTCACCGAGGAGCTGAGGTCGCCCCCCGCGCGGGGGCGTGGATTGAAACCCGGACTTCCACCCGAGCGATCCTACCGCTCGGAGGTCGCCCCCCGCGCGGGGGCGTGGATTGCGGCTCCATTGAAGGGCGATCAAGTTTGGTCGCAAAAAGTAATGGGCGCTGGTTTCTGCGGCAGAATAGTGGCGGGCCCCATTGAAGTTCAGCCGCCAATCCTCCAACACATGGCCTATGGTCCTGCAAGCGAAGAAGTGCAAGCCCTACCCTATGCCGCCTTTTTGCGCTTGATCAAAAAGCTTATAAAGGCGCGCACCAGGCCGATACAGTATTTGATGACAGGTTTGCGGCTGCCGGAAGCCACATTGGTTTCTGCCGTAGGAAGGCCCGTGCCGGAACAGAAATAATTTGGCGCATTGACCCCGGATGTAACTCCTGGGAGACAGCATGGCCTTGGTATGGCTGAGGTCCTGTCTTGGGACTGAAGGGGCCGAAAGCCGGGTGAAACACAGGTCATTGAAATGAAAAGAATTAGGATCGGAATAATATGCAGGATGGTCCCGGCGACACCGCATTGCAGTTAGGTTGTATTATGCTTCCGTTGGCACGCTACCGGTTTCGATTCGGATGCGCCGATGCGGCGCGGTTGCCCAAGTACACCGGCTCCGCCTGGCGGGGTGCTATCGGGCATGCGCTCAAGAAGACGGTATGTGTTACGAGCCAGGATGCCTGCCCGTCGTGTATTCTCTACAGATCCTGTCCTTACTCCTACATATTCGAAACACCCCCCCATCCCGATGCCAAAAAGATGCGTAAATATTCGGCTGCCCCGCACCCTTTTGTGATCGAGCCCCCGGCTGCCCCGGGTGATGGAGTCCACGAGCTCGGATTGACTCTGTTCGGTCGGGGAAACGGGTACCTGCCGTACATGGTTCATGCGCTTCAACAAGCGGGAGAGCGGGGGCTAGGGAAGGGGCGCATACCGATGAAATTGGTCGAGGTACGGCAGGCCCGGCCGGTGGATTCCGATGCATGGGAGCCGATATACGAACGGGGCGGAACGCTTCGGGCCCATCCGGCTGATATTCCCGCCCTTCCCGCGGCGCCTGCGGCCGTTCGGATAAAACTCGAAACCCATATGCGGTTGCAGCGGGATGAGCGTCTTGTCACTCCAGATACGTTCCGCTTCAGCGATCTTTTCAGTTCGTTGCTGCGCCGATTGTCGATGCTGACCAGCTTTCACGCCGACGTGCCGCTGGAAACCGATTTTGCCGGCTTGACGCGAATGGCCCGTGGGATGGAAGCCTCCTCGATCCGGGTTGCGTGGAAAGAATGGACTCGTTATTCCTCCCGCCAGAAAACCACCATCAAGATGGACGGGTTGCTGGGGGAGATCCTTGTCGGGCTGGAGGGAAAAACCGAGCTGTGGCCCTACCTCTGGTGGGGCCAATGGGTGCATGCAGGAAAAGGGACATCGATGGGCCTGGGAAAGTATTCCATTCAGGCCGCAAGCTTGCCGAATCCATGAAATGCCCCTGCTTGGAGCATACTTGCCGTCATGAAAAAAAATACGAAAGAGCGCAAAACAGGGAACGGTGGCCGGGCCGGGAAAAAGGGTCCGATTCATCCTGCGGCCTTTCGGCGCCGCGTACTGCTTGCCGTTACGGGGCTCTCGCCGCAGGTGGTCACCGAAACCCTGTATGCCCTGACGCAAACCCTGAAGCCCGGCTTTGTCCCCACGGAAGTGCACCTTATGACGACGGCGGAAGGAAAGGAGCGGGCGCGCCTGACCCTGCTTTCCGATGACCCGGGCTGGTTCCACCGACTGCGGAAGGACTACGGGCTGCCGGACATAGATTTTAGCGAGCAAAACATCCATGCGCTCGCGACGGCGGATGGAAAGCCGATCGACGACATACGCACGCGCCGGGAGAACGAGCGTCTCGCCGACGCCCTTACGGAAATCATCCGCGAGTTTACTGCCGATCCGGACTGCGCGCTTCACGTATCGATCGCGGGGGGCCGCAAGACCATGGGTTATTATGCCGGGTACGCATTGTCCCTCTTGGGCCGGGCGCAGGACCGGTTGTCCCACGTACTCGTGAGCGCCCCCTATGAGTCGAACCAGCAATTCTACTACCCTACCCCGCATCGGCACGTGATCTACACCTCCTCGAACCGGCCGTTGGATGCGCACGAGGCCAAGGTGACCCTAGCGGAAATTCCATTCGTGCGGCTCAGGGAAGGCTTGGACGAGCGGCTCCTGAAAGGGAGTGTTACTTTCAGCGAGGTGGTGTCCGCAGCGCAGAAAGCGCTGGAACCCGCGAGCCTGGAGATCGATTTCGATAGGCAATGCATCTTTGCCGGGGGGCGGAAAGTTCGCCTGGCTCCGGCGCATTTGTCCTTCCTGAGCTGGCTGGCACGCCGGGCCTGCGATGGGCGGCCGAACGTGGTATCTCCGTCCGACGGGGTTCCCGAGGAAGAATATGCATGCGAGTACCTCTTGGAATACGGGAACATTGGTGACGACCTGGACGGGACAACGGCTAAAAGCATGAGGAAAGGGATGACCAATACCTTTTTCGAACAGACCAAGTCACGGTTGCACCGAGCATTGAGGGAGGCGCTGGGGCCGGAAGGCGTTCGTCAATACGGCATCTCCAATACGGAAACGCCCCCCAGGCAGTACTGGATCGCCACGCCCCCGAAGAGCATCCGATGGATTGGCTGGGAAACGCCAAGCCCAAGCCGCAAGCTTGCCGAAAACCAGCGGAAGCAGGGGGGAAAGGTATGATGCGCGGCATGAACAATATGGACAGGGTGCCGGTGGAAGGTCACAAATGCGGGCACGGGTTTGAAGTCAGCGGGGCGCTGGGAACCTGCGTGCGGGCGGCGGCCGAAGAAGCCGAGAAACGGGAGCTGGAGATTGAAGCCGCTACTGCGGAAGAGAGGATGGAAGCATGAAAATGCAGCAACTTGAGTATGAAGTGCATTTCCTGACCCCGGCCTTTTTGGGCAACGCCAAACAGTCGGCCCAATGGCGGACGCCCCCGTTCAAAGCGCTGCTGCGGCAATGGTGGCGGGTGGCATATGCCGCAGAAAAGAGATTTACCGTCAGGATCGAGGAGATGCGGCGCGAAGAAGGAATGTTATTCGGAAATGCGTGGTTGTCGCATAAGGAAGGCAATAAGGAAGTGCATGATTACTGCAAAAGCCTTGTACGCGTTCGCTTGCTGGACGATGCCCAATCGGTAGATTCTTGGGCACTAGGAACGCAGCAAGGAGTGACACCACTTTCCACGAGACTGGAAACAAGTTATGCGTGGTTCGGGCTCATCAAGCGCGGCGGCAACCTGGGAGATCGATGGGCGATCAAGCCGATGGCGGCTGAAAGTGTTCGCAAATTGCTCCTGGCCTTTGAAGACATTCATTTAAAGCGGATGAAAGAAGTGGTGGCGCTCATGCACGCCTTCGGCCTGCTCGGCAGTCGTAGTCGCGGAGGTTGGGGGGCATTGCATATCGAAGGTGCAGAGCTCCTGGCCGCCGAAGATCTGTTTCACTACGCGAGAGATGTTTCCAAGTGCCTTGAAGATGATTGGGCGATGTCGCTCGCAAAGGACGACAAAGGACTTTTGATCTGGGAAGGAACGGAAAATTTCAATACCTGGGACAAGGCCATGCATTTTGTTGCCATTACGAGAAAGAGTGTCCGTACAGCGCTGAAAAACGGGGGCAATTTGAGGCCGGCCTTGGGTTTTGCATCACCTGGAAGGATGCCCAGCCCGCTGCGATGGAAGGTAGTCAAAGGTGATCAAGGAGGCCTGCGCGTCAGGGTGTTTGCGATGCCGCACGGAATTCCAGAGAAAGCCGGTATTAGATTGAGCACGGAACAACTTTCGAGAGCATGGAGAATTGTTGCCGGCACGCTGGACGGCGTGGACACTTTTCGGCGCCTCGGATAAAAGGGGATCAAAATGACGGATTCTAACAACACCCTCTGGCAAACCAAGGTTGCCGCCCGCCTGCACGACCCGGCGGAAAAGGCGCTGGTGCTGATGCGCGATCCGGCCGGTCATGAAGGGGGTACCAGCCGCGCACTGATCCGGCTGCTCGGCATGCATGCAATTGGCGGGGATGCGATTGCGGGCGACGAGGAGTCTCTGGCAAGGACCACGTTCAAAAACGGCATTCCCGCATCCATGTACCGGCTTATCCAACGGGCCGACTGGTGGGCTGCTGCTGCCGATCGTCCGCAATGGCCCATGCAGGAAATAGATGTGACGACCAAAAAGGGTGAGCAAAAAACGCTGAAGGTGGCCAACTGGGCCCAGGTTCGGTGGGCTAACAACCCGGTACTGATCCACCCGCTGACGGGAGAACAATTTACGCTCCCGGGTGGTTTGAGCGAAACCGATTTTCGGGACATCCGGAAGCGCAGCTTTGATCATGTGGCGAAATTGCTGGCCGGCCTCGACCATGACAAGGCGGGTGAGCGGGACTGGTGGAAGACGCTGCTTGCACTTTGGCGCTTCGGTCCGGAGATCGACGAGGAAAATGACAATGGCAAGCTGGGGGTCCTGTGGCACCTCCTGCCCGCCGACACCCGCGTGCCCGACCACAGCATTTGGGATCACCTTGACATCGTCTCGGCCTTCGCCGGGGCGTTTGTTGCGGATCCGGAGAACGAGGCGGCCCTGCTGACGCTGTCCATCGGCCCGGTGCAGCCTTTCATCGCCAGCGCCCGCAAAATGGATGACCTCTGGGCCGGTTCGCATCTGTTGGCGCGCCTGTCCTGGGAGGGGATGAGGGTGGTGTGTGAGCGCCTCGGACCGGACGCGATCCTTTTTCCGCGTTTGCGGGGAGTGCCGCAGGTGGATCTATGGTTGCGCGACCAATGCGGTTTACCCGAAGGCTTGTTCGAAAGGTGCGAGTGGAACCGGGCGGGTACGGACAGCAACCCGCTGTTTTCGGCCGCGCTCCCCAATCGTTTTGTGGCGGTCGTGCCGCGTTCCCAGGCGGAGGATCTGGCCAAGAAAGTGGGGGAGGGGGTGAGGGCTTGGTTGGCCGGGCTCGGGAATGACGTGGTGGAGCGTTTGTTGAGTGAAGCGGGATTCGATGAAGCCGACAACGATATTCCTCGTCAGCAGATGAGGGACCAGCTAGAAGGGTTTCCCGAAGTGCATTGGGCCGTCGTGCCTTTCTCTCTTGTTCGTGAAGACAGCGGGGACAAACCTCTTGATGTTTCCCGGCTCGCTGCGGCAATGAAGCCCTTCTTCGAGCCCGGCGACAACGACAGTGGGCGCCTGCCCGGTTTTCTTGCCACGCCGGCATGGCAACTGCTTCAACGGGAGCTTAAGCTCCTCGATGAACAGGGCAAAAAATCGGTGTTTTTCAAGCCCAACCCCGGCGTGCTCTATCCGGCGGTGCACGACTTGGCCGAGCGTGTACTTGCGGCGGCCAAGAGCGTGCGCGAATTTAAGCAGACCCGGCAGGAAGGATGGCGCTGTTCCCTGACCGGGGAGACGGAGTGGATCACCACTGACCGCGGGCAACTCCAGGGATCTTATCGACGCCGGGCCGACACCCTTTGGGCGAGGATCGCCGGGAATAAGCCTGCCTGGGCCAAGAGGGGGGAGCACCTGGGAGGCTTGCCCGCGATCAAGCGGTTGTGGCCGACGCTGTTCAAGGAGGAGGTGGACAGGGCGTTGGCAAGCGGCGAGACTGAAAAAGGCATCGACCGTTTCGTGGTATCCACCTATACCATGGCGTTGACATACCAGCTTGACCAGTGGCTGTCCAGGGAACCAACCCCCGATGTACAAATCGATTTTGACAATGCGGAAAGCGTGGCGTTGCCCCGCAAGCTCATGCTCAAGCATGGCCGTAATCCGGCCATCGCGACGGCCAAGCGGCTGCCTGGCTTGCTGGATAGGGCGCGGGAACGGGAGGAGGAGGAGGAAAAAGGGCGGGCGACGGCCACCATCAGGGAGCTATTGGGCGACAACCTCGAAGCCTATTACAGTCTCATCATGATGGATGGCGACCGGATGGGCGCCTGGCTGGGGGGCGGGGAGGATTATGCCATAAGCTACCGCGACAGTTTTCATCCCCAGGTACAGGAAGGTTTTGACCGGCATGCCCAGGGACAAAAGCCTATCCAGGAATATGGGAAGCAAAAGCGGGCCCTTTCTCCCAACCGGCACCTTGCGATTTCGGGCGCACTGAATGATTTTTCGCTGACCGTGGTGCGCCACGTGGTTGAAAACGAGTACCTGGGCCGCCTCATCTACGCCGGCGGGGATGACGTTTTCGCCATGCTGCCCGTGGCGGACCTGCTCCCGGCGATTCAACGGCTCCGTTGTGCCTATTCAGGGCATGACCCGAGGCATGAAGGGGGGGTGCCGGGGCGTGGGCTTGCCCTGCAAAATGGTTTCGCGATGCTCAATGGCAGGCTGATGCGCATGATGGGAACTAGGGCAACGGCCTCCTGCGGCGCCGTCATCGCCCACCACCAGGCGCCGCTCTCCTTCGTTCGGAGGGAACTGGATGCAGCGGAGAAACGCGCCAAGAACGAGGGCGGCCGCGACGCTTTTTCGATTACGATCGTCAAGCGTTCGGGGGGCACCCTTTATCTGACGGAAAAATGGGGACAGCCGCTGAACCTTCTGGTCGAACTGCGTGATTTTCTTTCCACGGAGGGGGTATCGCGCCGTGCCGCCTACCATACGCTGCAGTGGCTGAATGAACAGGAAATACCGACGAGCGCCTTCGAAAACGGAATGATACGGAGTCTGCTGGCCTATCAGCTGGACCGGCAGGCCAAGGGTTCGGCCAAGGGCGGGGTGCCGTTGCTGGCGGAAGGTCTTTCCGCGCTCGCCCAAACCTGGAAGGAACCGGAACGTATCAAAAAGCTGCGGAATTTTGTGGCGGTGGCGGAATTCCTGGCCCGGGAAACCCGCGTAAGTAAAAAGCGGCCGCAGGATGCGGAGACGAGGGAGATGGGAGGCGCTGCATGAGCATTGAATATCGTTTTATCGAACCCCTGGATGTTCTTTTCCTGCGCGGCAACCAGTTGTTTGGCGACCCGGGAAGCTATGGCGAAAGTATCATCCCGCCCCGGCCCTCCGTGGCCGCCGGGGCGCTGCGGTCGCGCATGCTGGCCGATGACCGCACGGATCTCGGGGCGTTTTCCAGGAACGAGATTGACCATCCCACCCTGGGAACACCTGAGCATCCTGGAAGTTTCGAGCTGGCAGGCTTTTACATGGCGCGCAGGGTGGAGGGACGAACGGAGATCCTGATGCCGCTGCCGGCGGACCTTGTTGTCGAGGAAGAGGAGAGTCAAGGAAGCGACAACCGGAGCAGGTCATCTTTACGGGTCGGCCGATTGAGTCCGACGGCCATCGATCTCCCCTCTTCCTTCCAGTTGCCGCTGTTGCCGGTATTGGCGCAGGAGGAGCGCGGCAAGAACAAGGGCGGCTGGTGGCTCTCCCAGGAAGGATGGGCGTCGTATCTGAGCGGAGAGGTTCCCACGTCCGGACAACTCGTGAACTCCAGCGAACTGTGGGTCCAGGAAACCCGAATCGGCATAGGCATGAGGAGCGACAAGCGCGCCGCCGAGAAAGGCAATCTGTTTTCCAGCGTTGCCGTATCGCTCAAGGAGGCGGTTGGTTTCCTGGCGGCTGTCGCCGGGGCGATTCCGCCCACGGAGGGGATGCTCCGCTTTGGAGGCGATGGGCGCGCCGCCGGCATCGAGAAAGCGAACGTGAGCCTTCCGGAACCGGATTATGAAGCCATCAGTCGGGCAGGATGCTGCCGCCTGGTCCTCACCAGCCCCGGTTTGTTTTGCGAGGGTTGGCGGTTGCCGGGAACGGGGTCCGACAATCGGGTGTCTCTGGGCAATGTCCGGGGCAGGATGGCATGTGCGTGTGTGCCGCGTTTTGAGACCATCTCCGGATGGGACCTGGCCAAGCGCGAGCCCAAACCGGCCCAGCGCGTGGTTCCTTCCGGAAGTGTTTACTGGCTTGATGAACTCGAGGCTGCGCCCGGTGAGCTCCGCAAGCTTGCAACCAGCGGCTTATGGGACGAATCGTGCAAAGATGATGCCCGGAGGGCGGAGGGTTTCAACCGTGTCGCGGTGGCGGCATGGTGACAAGGGAACACCTATAAGGGAGACGATCAATGTTCGAAAAAAAGGCAGTTGTGTTTCTCTACGCGGTCAGCCCGGTCCACATGGGTGCGGGACAGGCGGTGGACGTAATCGACAACCCGATTCAAAGGGAGCGCCACACCGGCCACCCCTGCTTTGCCGGGTCCGGCATCAAGGGCGCCGTGCGGCACGGCTGGAAGGCTCTTGGGGGACCCCTGGAAGAAATCGAGAGGCTTCTCGGTCCAGATTCCGAAAACAAGAAAGACCTGCACGCGGGAGCCATCAGTTTCGGTGATGCACAGTTGGTTCTGCTCCCCGTCCGGTCTCTTAGAAACGGCTATGTCTATGCCACCTGTCCCCAGGCGCTGGCCCGCACCCGCAGGCTTTTGGCGCTGTGCGGAGCAACGGTGCAATGGAATGCGGTGAGCGTACCGGCAAGCCGGGCGCTGGCAGCAAGCGCCGAACTGGCGCCTAACGGCAAATTGCATCTCGAAGCCTTTGAATACGACGCGGAAGAATCACCCGAACTGCGGGCCATTGCGGCCGACCTGGCGGAGAGGGCGTTGCCCGGCGATGACGAGTATGCTTTTTTCCGCGATAAGCTCAAGACGGACCTCGTGGTGCTTTCGGACACCGACTTCGGGTACTTTGCACAAAACGCCATGTTGGTGGAGCCGCACGTGCGGATCGATGACGAAACCGGCGCGGCAAGTGACAAGGGCCTGTTCTACACCGAGAACCTGCCCCCCGAGTCGCTCCTTATCGCTCCCCTGCTTGCCAGCCAGACACGGACGGGGCGGAAGGGAGAGGAATTGCCTGCCGAAACCGTACTTGGCAAGGTTTTACCGCTGATCAACGGAAAAGCGCTGCAGATCGGCGGAGACGCAACTACGGGCCGCGGGTTGGTCGTGGCCAAAGTGGTGGAGGGCTGATTGATGGCACAGACACTGGAACAACTACGGGCCCAGGATGCATGGAACAAATGTGAAAAGTATTCCAAGGAACAGGTCAACATTGCCAAGAGTCTGCCGGCGCTCATCATGAACAGCGGGCTGATGCAGGTCCTGGCCTTTGCGCACCAAAAAGAGGGCAAACATGAAATCGTCGCCGGGCAACTGCGTGCATGGCTCAGCAGCCGTTTTCCCCATATCCTTCCGAGCAGCGAGTTTACAGCTTTCATGGAAGCGCTCATGGAATTGAAGGATGCACGGGATTACCAGGCCATCAACGCCGAGGCCTTCGCCTGGCTGAAATGGTTGCGCCAGCTGGCCGCCGCGCGCAACGGGAGGGAGTAATATGTCGATCGCCGCCGTTCCCAATTACCTGGGGAAGGATTTCAGCACTGCCTCGCCCGGAATGCGCTTTGGTTACTACCTGTCCATATGGAACCGCGACTGGAGCAAGGAAACCGCAATTCCAGGGGATACGTGGAAATCGATGACACGCCTGAGCGAAGGGGATAAACAGCACATGAAGTCCCTTGTGTCGCGGCAAAGGCGAGTGGCGACAAGCTGCGGCGACTCGATGTTTTTGGTGGATGCCGTCGCGATTTCCCCCTTCAGCACGGGCCTGGGCAATGAGCATCCATTGGAAAACGGCTTCGCCTTTCTCAGTCCATACGGCTTGCCCTATCTTCCCGGCAGCGGAGTCAAGGGCGTGGTGCGGCAGGCGGCCTTGGAGCTGGCTTCCGGTGACTGGGGAGATGATGGTGGTTGGAGCGAAGACCTGGTTGCGGCGCTTTTCGGGAGCGAAGGCGCAGAGGATGACGGCGAGCACTGGCGGGGCGCGCTCAGTTTCTGGGACGTGATCCCCCTGATCAAAGGGGATGCCCTCCAGGTGGAAATCATGACGCCCCACCAAAGCCACTATTACCAGCAGAGGACCGATCCAGGGACCGGCGGAAGCGTCAGCCCGCATGATTCCGGACAACCCACCCCCATATCCTTCCTTTCCGTCCCGCCCGGTTCCGGATTTTCGTTTTATGTCCTTTGTGACCTCGTTCTGCTTGGACGCAGGTCTCCCGGTTTGGTTGCGGGGGGGCAGTGGAAAGAATTGCTCGCCGCCGCCTTTAAACATGCCTTTGCATGGTGCGGTTTTGGTGCAAAAACGGCCGTGGGTTACGGCGCGATGGATGAAGACCAACAAAAAAAGGCCGAGCGGCAAAGGCAGGAAGAGGCCAGACAGGAGGAATTGCGCCTTCAAAGAGAAAAGGAAGCCCGCAAGCAGGAGATCGAAAAAATGGACCCGATCGACCAGGAAATCGCCTGCTTTCTGGATGCAAGAACAGACAAAGGGCAGCCGGAAATCTACGCCCTCATCGACGGCTTGAAGAACAACACCTGGAGCGGAGACCAGGCGGTGGCCATTGCCGGAAAGGTCAAGATCATGATGCAGGCCGCCAATAGATGGAAAGAGAAAAGCGAAAAGAAAAATCCCGATAAGGACTGGGACTATGTACGAACCCGAAAAGTGATGGATTACCTGAAGAAACCGGAGGCATGATGGCTACCACTTTGCTTAGTTTTCTTGGACGTGTGCCGCGGACCGAACAGGGATATCGCGAAACCCGATATGACTTTGGGGATGGAAATCTCGGCGAGTCCACGGCTTTTTTCGGTTGGTCGCTGCAGCGCCGGATCAAAGCCGAACGCCTGGTCATCATGGGCACCTCGGGCAGTATGTGGGACCATCTTTTTGAGAAGGATGTTCCCCTTGCCGGCGATGAAGTCGATGCCCAGATGAAGCTGATCGATGCCGTCCACGCGAAAGCTGTTACGGCGGAATGTCTTGCTCCGCTCCAAGCGCCGCTGGCGCAATTTCTCGGCTGCGATGCGTATCTGGAGATCATTCCCTATTGCCGGGACGAACGCGAACAGGTGGAGCTTCTATCCATCATGGCAAGGCATGTGGCCCCGGGTGATACCGTGCATATCGATATCACCCACGGTTTTCGGCATCTTCCCATGATCGTGCTGCTGGCGGCCATGCACCTGAAAACAACCCGCCAGGCGGCGATCGAGGGCATCTGGTACGGCGCCTATGATTCCGACACCGGGGAGGCACCGGTTTACAACCTTGCCGGACTGTTGCACATTGCCGAATGGATAGAGGCGCTTCACTCCTATGACAAGGACGGGGATTATGGCGTCTTCGCCCCGTTGCTGGGGGCCAAGGGCGAAAAGCTCAAAAAGGCGGCTTTTTTCGAACGCACGACCAATCCGGTCAGGGCTCGCTCGGAACTGAGATCCTGGGCGGGAATGGATCATGGCTACCTGGCGGACGATCCGGCGGCGGCTCTTTTTAGAGAGGAGCTGGAAAAGAGGATCGCCTGGCACGAGGGCTCCGACCGGGCGTTGTGGGAACGGGACTTGGCTCGGAGGTACCTGGAACAGGAGGACTACGTTCGGGCGATCATTTATGGGATGGAATCGATCATCTCAACCGAGATTAATGAGCGGCACGGTGAAATCGATGACTACGAGAGCCGGGATATCGTCAAGGATGAAATGAGAAATACTCGGCACGAGTTCAGGACCCTGAGCAACCTGCGCAATGCCTTGACCCATGGCGTCCGATCCAAAGGCCGGGCCACAAAAAAGCTGTTGGAAAGCGAGCAGGAATTGAAAAAGATGATCCGCGACCTGTTCCGGCGATTGAAAGTTTTGAAAGTTTTGTAGCAGGAAGCCTATGGCCACCTATTTTGTAACGCGCCATGGCGGCGCCCTCGAATGGGCCGCCCGTCACAACATCAGGATCGACCACGCACTGAGCCATCTGCGGATCGAGGAGATACAGCCTGGAGATGTGGTGATCGGAGTATTGCCCGTTCATTTGGCCGCCGAAGTCTGTGCAAAATCCGCACGGTACATTCAAATTGCCATGGACCTCCCGGAGCAATGCAGGGGGATCGAACTTTCTGGCGACGACATGGAACGACATGGAGCCCGGCTCGTGGAATACCGGGTGGAACGTGTCCGATGCATGTAGCGGATCCCCTCGTTGAAGCTCGCCCGGTTAATCACGCCCCTTCCTCTGCGGCAAGCTTGCGGTTTTCCAGAATCTCCGCATGCCGCGCTAAAATTTTCCCGTTAGCCGGGGGAACGGGATTATGGAAGAGCGCGACCTCTATATTGCGGCCTACGACATCGCTTCTCCGCGCCGATTGCGCGCGGTGCTTCAACTCGTCAAGGGGCACGCGACCGGGGGGCAGAAATCGGCATACGAGTGTTTCCTTACACCGGCTGAACGGCGCACCCTCCTGTATCGGCTCGATGCGGTGATAGAGCCGGATGAAGACCGAGTACTCCTCATCCGGCTTGATCCGCGATCGCGTGTCCATACCCTGGGGATCGCGGAAGAACCGCAGGACCCCCCTTTCTTCTATTGCGGGTGATCATGGCGACACTCTATCTCGACCGGAAGGGCCTGGAACTCAGGGTGGACGGGGCGGCGCTGGCCCTGTATGAAAGCGGCAGCCGGATCCGAACCGTTCCCCTCTCGTTGCTCGACCGCGTCGTCTTCCGTGCGGAGACGGTGCTGACGTCGAGTGCACTGGGGGCCCTGGCGGACAGCGGGTGCGCCGCCGTGGTGTTGAGCGGCCGGCAGGGGAACCGGCTCGCGATGGTGCACGGGCGCCCGCACAACGATGCGGCGCTGCGTGTGGCTCAGTATGCCCAAACCGGGAATGCCGGCTGGAGGCTGGCCTGGGCCCGGCGCTTTATCGGCGCCAAGATAGCGCGACAGCAGAGGTTCCTCGATCGGGCGCTGGTCATGAGAGCCGACCGGTGCAAGGAGCTTTCGGACGCCCTTGAAACGCTTGGGATGATGCGTTCCCGTGTTGAAGAGGACGGCATGACTCCAGACAGCCTGCGTGGAATCGAGGGCGCGGCGCAGGCCGCATATTTCAGGGCTTTTACTTCCCTGTTTGCCGGGGCGCTGCATTTTCATGGCCGCAACCGGCGACCGCCGCGCGATCCTGTCAATGCTTGCCTTTCGCTGGGCTACACGCTGGCCCATTTCGAAGGGGTGCGTCTGGCGCATGCCGCCGGGCTGGATCCCTTCCTCGGCTTCTTTCACGAGATCGCTTTTGGACGCGAATCGCTGGCATGCGATTTGATCGAGCCGGTGCGACCCCTTGTCGATGCCTGGGTCTGGGAGATGTTCCGTTCGAGGACACTGCGGCCCGAGCACTTCAAGGTCGACAAGGGCGCCTGCGTGATCGAAAAGGCGGGCCGGGCCCGGTTCTACCAACACTATGAGCACTTCATGAAGACCATCTCGGTCCGGCTCCGGGGTTATTGCCGGTTGCTGGCGCGCGACCTGCGAGCCCAGGCCCCGCAGTTGCCCGCCTGCGATGGGGAGGAAGACCTGTGAAGGCGCTCTACCTGGATGGATCGCGGGGGATAGAGGTCCGGCTCAACGGGCCTGCGCTACGGGTCCGCCGGCCGGCTAAAGCCGACGGGCAGTATCCGCTCCAACGGGTCGCGCGCGTCGTTACCCTGGGTAGGGTCCATTGGCATAAGGACGCCTTGGACGCCTGCATATCTTGGCGCAAGCCTGTTGCCGTGCTGGACGCGAAGGGCAGGTTTGTGCGGATCTGGTTTCGGCCCTCCGTTCCGGTGTACGGATTGATCCGTCACCTCGGCTCGCTACTGGGCGTGCCGCGCTTTCTGGCGCGTTATGAACGGTGGTTTTCCGGCGCCGAGCGCAGTGAAATGATCCGGGCAATCGATGCCCTCCATATCGAATGCGGGAGGCGTCATCCGGATATGACCTGGCAGGCGGTCTGTTTTCATCAGTATCTGCGCCATAACAAGCGTGTGGGGGGAAGCCATCGGTTCCTGTCGGGTTTGGCCGCGGCGCAGATTTCCTCGGCGCTTTGTTCCACTGGAGTCCCGCGCGATCCCCTGTCATGGGGAAGGCAGGAATACCGGCTGTTTTCCGACATGATGCGCCTCGAACGTTGGAGGCAAGCTGTTTTGCTCGAGCAACTGATGGAGCGCCTCGAGGGAAGTCCGGAGCGTCACGACCTGGTTGAGGCTTTTGAAGGCATGTCGCAGGATCGGGAACGGCGCATTGAATCCTGGCGGCAGCGGGCGTTGCTGGCCATGATGGGGCTGGATCCAGAGGAAATGGAAGGCGATTGCGATCAATTGGAATGGCGGCAGGAGCTTCTCGACCGGCTTTGTCAGAGGCTCAGCAGCTGCAGCGGCAACCTGGGGCAGATCCCTTTCGGGAAGCGCCAATCGCTGCGTACCAGTGTGCGGATCCTGCGCGAATATCTTCGGGGTGACCGGAGGGCATATGAGTCATACAGAACGGCGTAACTGGCTTGTTGGGTACGACATAGCCGACCACCGTCGCCTTTGCCGGGTTCATCGTTTTCTGAAGGCGCATGCCATTCCGGTACAATATTCTGTTTTCGTGTTCCAAGGCAACCAGTTGGAACTTGAGCGCGTTCTCGCCGGTCTCTCCGAGCTGATTTCGCCGAATGAGGATGATGTACGGGCATACCACGTGCCGGACCGCTGCGAAGTCGCCATGCTTGGAAAACAGGATCTTCCTGACGGGATTGTGCTGGGTGGCCGGGGGTTGGGCAGGCTTCTGCGCACTCTGACCGAGGAGGAGGATTCCCCCAATATTGATCCATACCTTGATGATGAGCCCTCAGGAGAAGCATGTTACCTGGTGTGATGAACGAATTTTTTGGCAACCCCATTTTCAAAATCCTGAGTATAATGGAGATATAGACGCGAGCTGTTGGAACTACTGCCCTGAAGAAGAAGGGATTAAGACATTTCATCGGATATGACCTCGTACCGTGTGTCGTTGGAACTACTGCCCTGAAGAAGAAGGGATTAAGACATTTGCAATCACCGTAACAGTACGAGTGGCACTGTTGGAACTACTGCCCTGAAGAAGAAGGGATTAAGACTCTGGATCTTGTGGGTCATATTGACATCGACGCCGTTGGAACTACTGCCCTGAAGAAGAAGGGATTAAGACCGCGCTGTCTAGCCGGAAGCTCCAGTTCTTCAGTTGGAACTACTGCCCTGAAGAAGAAGGGATTAAGACGGTCCTGATCGATCATAAGGCTCATGCACTCGTAGTTGGAACTACTGCCCTGAAGAAGAAGGGATTAAGACGACCGTCACGGTCGGGAATAATCGTGATGTAGGGTTGGAACTACTGCCCTGAAGAAGAAGGGATTAAGACCCTTGCGGCGTTCCTCAGGATCGACCCTGAGAGTTGGAACTACTGCCCTGAAGAAGAAGGGATTAAGACCGCGGCCAGCTCCTCGATTTGCTGGCGGATGGGTTGGAACTACTGCCCTGAAGAAGAAGGGATTAAGACGCCGCGTTGAGTTTTATGCTAACGGCCGCTGCTGTTGGAACTACTGCCCTGAAGAAGAAGGGATTAAGACTAGCCAGCTAACTCCCAGGGTAGGCCCGGAACTTGTTGGAACTACTGCCCTGAAGAAGAAGGGATTAAGACCCTCAGACAACGTAATTCTTACGGCCTGTTGGGTTGGAACTACTGCCCTGAAGAAGAAGGGATTAAGACGCTGGCCAGCTCCTCTATCTGCTGGCGGACGGCGTTGGAACTACTGCCCTGAAGAAGAAGGGATTAAGACCACATCGCTCCTATACAGGGAGAGCGGCCAACGCCGTTGGAACTACTGCCCTGAAGAAGAAGGGATTAAGACAGTCTTCGGACTCCCCCCCCTAGTTTGCTAGTAGCGTTGGAACTACTGCCCTGAAGAAGAAGGGATTAAGACTTTCCACATCGCTCCTATATAGGGAGAGCGGGTAGTTGGAACTACTGCCCTGAAGAAGAAGGGATTAAGACACCAGCGGCCAGCTCCTCTATCTGCTGGCGGAGTTGGAACTACTGCCCTGAAGAAGAAGGGATTAAGACTGAGAGTCGGATCGATACCAGCGGCCAGCTCCGTTGGAACTACTGCCCTGAAGAAGAAGGGATTAAGACGGCTAACTTCTAGCTAGTTAGCGTACAAGCTGTGTTGGAACTACTGCCCTGAAGAAGAAGGGATTAAGACATGGTGCTGGCCAGCTCCTCGATTTGAGTCCGGTTGGAACTACTGCCCTGAAGAAGAAGGGATTAAGACGATGGACAGGCGGTAGGTTACGGCGCCGGTGTGTTGGAACTACTGCCCTGAAGAAGAAGGGATTAAGACAATCCCTTCCTGCAGAGTGGTTTCGGCCTGGGGTTGGAACTACTGCCCTGAAGAAGAAGGGATTAAGACGGGGAGTAGTACCGCGTCGTACTCGTCCCCATAGGTTGGAACTACTGCCCTGAAGAAGAAGGGATTAAGACATGGTGCTGGCCAGCCCTTCCACCTGCTCTTGGGTTGGAACTACTGCCCTGAAGAAGAAGGGATTAAGACGTACCCCGCCGGCATGGCGTCGATGATCGCCGTTGGAACTACTGCCCTGAAGAAGAAGGGATTAAGACTCGACGAGGCCAACTCCTGTACCTGCTCTCTGAGTTGGAACTACTGCCCTGAAGAA
>LSQX01235090.1_pt2 | contig 18279 bp, 11 predicted proteins | sample 654561 | NCBI WGS metagenome assembly LSQX01 (sample SAMN04489861, study PRJNA283612) | anaerobic digester metagenome | isolation source: 4 biogas reactors fed with cattle manure at either 37C or 55C with and... | place: Denmark: Kongens Lyngby | collected 2014
GGGATGCACGGCGGGCGGATTTTCATTCGCACAAACAAAGAGCTTACAGGCTTGCCGGTACAAGTCATGGCTGAAATTGCATCGAAGGAAGAGTTGAATGAAATATTGCCCTGCCTGTCCGAATTTGCATCTCTATACGGCAAAAATGCAGCACTGCTTGCAAAGGATCGGTACTATGTACTGAAGCCAAACGCAAAGAATCCTTACAAGCAGCTTTATACAGCAGTTTAACAGATTTGGGGACAGTAGTAAGCATCCGCATTTTCAGGAGCATTTGATAACGCATTGTTTTTGTGAAAAAGCGAAGAAAAAAAGGGTTGCAGTTGGAAGGGTATACGTGCTGCAAAAAGGACTGTAGCAGAAGGGATATTGAAAATGTATGAGAATTGGCAAAGAACCCCATGAGGCTTGCGCTGTTTTTGGTGTCAGCACTTTGGGAGACGAAGGTGCTGGAATGGTATATAACGGTTTGCTCTCCCTGCAGCATCGTGGGCAGGAGGGTGCGGGAATCGCTGTAGTCATGGATAACAACAATATCCTCTGCTACAAGAATACAGGTCTTGTAACAGAGGTGTTTTCCAGAAGTGTCCTTGAAAAGTTACCCAAGGGAAAGATTGCAATAGGACACACACGCTACTCAACGACGGGTGGGAACACCTTTGAAAACACCGGTCCCTTTATCACCGAATATCTTACCGGACGCATTGCAGTATCACACAACGGAAATGTTACAAATGCGCATAGCATCAGACAGAAACTAAGAGGTTATGGTCTTCACTTTAATGCAACCAGTGACAGCGAAGTTGTTTCATCCCTCATCGCCTATTTTGTCACCAGGGAGCAGGACATACTAAAGGGGATCATCAAAGCAGGACAAACGCTGCAAGGAGCATTTTCCCTTGTGATCGCCAGCAGTGAAAACAAGCTGATCGCTTTGCGTGATCCGGGCGGATATCGACCTTTGTGTATCGGAAAAAGCAATTCCGGCATTGCGGTGTCTTCAGAAAGCTGTGCGTTGGAAACCAGTGGATTTGGCTTTATTCGGAATGTGCGTCCTGGTGAGATGGTTGTCATTGAAAACAGTGCTATCACCCATGAGGAAATTGTGCTTTCGGGTAAACAGGAGCACGCCGGCCTTTGTATTTTTGAGTATGTTTATTTTGCAAGACCTGATTCAATCATTGACGGACTCAGCGTTTATGAGGCCAGGTTTAAAATGGGGGCTGCCTTGGCACGGGAATACCCTGTAGAGGCCGATGTAGTCTGTGGTGTCCCCGATTCCGGACTTGAAGCAGCCATGGGCTACAGCGCTGAAAGTGGAATCCCGCTGTCACCCGGCTTCGTTAAAAACCGCTACATTGGCAGAAGCTTTATTTATCCCACACAGGATATGAGAGACAGCGCAGTACGCCTAAAGCTCAACCCGTTATCAACCAACATCTCAGGCAAGCGGATTGTGCTGGTGGATGATTCGATTGTGCGGGGCACAACCAGTAAACGGATTGTAAGGAGCCTCAAGCATTCAGGTGCAAAAGAAATTCATATGCGAATATCTTCACCCCCCTTTCGGTATACCTGCCACTACGGAACAGATATTGACAGCGAGGAAAACCTGATCGCAAACAAAATGAGCCTGACGAAAATATGTAGAAAGCTCGGAGCTGATAGTCTGGGGTTCATCAGCCTAGACGGGTTGATGAAAGCTTGTGACAAGTGCATGTTATCCTTTTGCACAGCCTGCTTTACAGACAATCAAGTTCGGCAAACCGGCAACATGCATGATATGAAGGAGAAATAACGGATGTGCAGATCGTCCTTGACTTTACAAAAGGCGTGGGGTTTCAGTTCAAAAATATACGCAAAAAGTGTAAGAGCACATACAGAAAGGAGGCTTTGGAATGAATGAGCTGTACCTGATTCTAGAAAACGGCATGGTTTTCCGGGGGCAAAGCTTTGGCAGCGCGGGGGATGTAATCGGTGAAATTGTCTTCACGACCGGCATGACCGGGTATCTGGAAACACTTACAGATCCAAGTTATCATGGGCAGATCGTTCTCCAAACCTTCCCGCTGATTGGAAATTACGGCATCATTCCGTCGGATTTTGAAAGCACATCGGCCGGTCCACTGGCCTATATCGCAAAGACACCATGTCATAACCCCTCCAATTTCCGAAGCCAGAGCAAACTTGACACTTTTTTGAAGCAAAAGGGCATTGTCGGCCTATGCGGTATTGACACAAGGGCGCTGACGAAAATCATCAGAGAGTATGGGGTGATGAACGGAAGGCTCACAGAAATCCTACCAGAGCATGTTTCTCTCGAAGAAATCGTTGCATACAGGATAGAAAAGGCAATACAGCACGCTTCCTGCACGAAACCGATCCTTCACAAAACCGAAAATGCATGCTATACCGTTGCATTGTTGGATTATGGTTTGAAGGAAAACATCAAACGTGAGCTTCTAAAACGTGGATGTGATGTATGGGTCCTCCCCTGTAATACTTCCCCGGAAGAACTGATGCGGCTGCAAGTAAGCGGTATTATGCTTTCAAACGGTCCCGGTGACCCTGCTGAAAATACCGGCATCATTGAAAACCTAAAAGTGCTGATGAAAAGCGGTATCCCGATCTTTGGCATCTGCCTGGGTCATCAGCTGCTGGCTCTGGCCAACGGTTTTGAAACTCACAAGATGAAATTTGGCCATCGTGGAACCAACCAGCCGGTAAAAGACTTAAAAAGTGGACGGGTTTACATCAGCAGTCAGAATCACGGATATACCGTAACCATAGACAGCATCGACTCAACCGTTGCTGATTTGTGGTATGTCAATGTCAACGACCAAACCCTGGAGGGGTTATGGTATAAACACGCCCCGGTATTCTCGGTGCAGTTCCATCCCGAAGCGTGTGGCGGGCCGCAGGATACCGCTTTTCTGTTTGACTTATTCATAAAACAGATGGAAGGAGTATCCTATGCCGCTGGATAGAAGCATCCAAAAGGTTTTGCTCATTGGTTCGGGACCGATTGTGATAGGCCAGGCTGCGGAATTTGATTACGCAGGAACACAGGCTTGCCGTGTGCTGCGTGAGAACGATATAGAAATTGTTTTGATCAACCCCAACCCCGCCACGATCATGACCGACAGGAATATTGCAGATAAAATTTATATTGAGGCGTTAACCCCGACTACGGTTATGCGGATCATCATGAAGGAACGTCCCGACAGCATTCTGTCCGGACTTGGAGGCCAGACCGGGCTTACGCTCTGCATGCAGCTTGCACGGGATGGGTTCCTTGACAAGATGAACATAAGGCTCTTGGGCAGTTCACCCGAAACCATTGATATGGCTGAGGACAGACAATTATTTAAACAGACAATGCAAAAAATTGGTCAGCCGGTAGTCCGATCAGTCATCGCCAATGACCTGAACACTGCACTCAGATACGCCAGTGAAATGGGTTATCCCGTTATCGTGCGGCCAGCCTTTACGCTTGGTGGCAGTGGCGGCGGTATTGCTCAATGCAGGGAAAAGCTTACCGAGATAGCGACAAGTGGTCTATCCCTCTCCCCCATCCATCAGATTCTTGTGGAAAAATCCGTTGCCGGATGGAAGGAGATCGAGTTTGAGGTCATGCGGGACAAGGCAGGCAATGCAATAACTGTCTGTTCGATGGAGAACTTTGATCCGGTGGGTGTCCACACCGGTGACAGTATTGTCATTGCACCAGCCATCACACTGTCCGATAAGGAATATCAAATGCTGCGCACTGCGGCTCTGGATATTGTTCATGCCCTGGGCGTTGAGGGTGGCTGCAACTGTCAGTTTGCGCTGAATCCTGAAAGCTTTGATTATGCCGTCATTGAGGTAAATCCACGCGTATCACGTTCTTCTGCTTTGGCAAGTAAAGCCACCGGGTACCCCATTGCAAAGGTGGCAACAAAAATCGCCATAGGCTATACACTGGACGAAATCATCAATAACGTTACCGGAAACACCTATGCGGCCTTCGAGCCAGCGCTTGATTATGTGGCTGTCAAGCTTCCAAAATGGCCGTTTGATAAGTTTGTTCATGCCAAAAGGGATTTGGGAACTCAAATGAAGGCCACAGGAGAGGTGATGGCCATTGCAGATACCTTTGAGGAAGCGCTGTTGAAGGCGGTACGCGGTGTAGAAATCGGGCTGGACAATCTTGAAATGCCCCAGCTGCAAGTTAAGAGCGATGAAGAAATACGAGTTTTGCTACACACCGTAACCGACGAGAGACTGTTCGTGCTCCATGAGGCCATCCAGCGAGGAGTCAGTATTGATGAACTGCATCAGATCACAAAGGTTGACCGCTGGTTTTTGAATGGCCTGAAAAATATCGGGAATCGTGAGAAAAAGCCGCTCGTCTATAAAATGGTGGACACCTGCGGAGGTGAATTTGCTGCGAAAACGCCTTATTTCTATTCCATTCAAAACGGTACTGAGAATGAAGCCCTTCCGGTGGTTGAAAAATCAGAAAAGCCGCGTATTGTGGTGCTGGGCAGCGGACCGATCCGAATCGGTCAGGGAATTGAGTTTGACTACGCTTGCGTCCATTGTGTATGGACACTAAAACAGCTTGGCTACGAGGTCATTGTAATCAACAACAATCCCGAAACGGTTTCGACGGATTTTGACACCGGTGATCGGCTTTACTTTGAGCCGCTGTGCATCAATGATGTGATGAGCGTTATTGAGGTCGAGAAGCCCGTTGGCGTTGTGGTCGCTTTTGGCGGTGGTACCGCCATCAAATTGACGAAAAAGCTGCATGAATGCGGCGTACCAATTATCGGGACATCTACTGACAGCATTGATATCTGCGAAGACCGGGAACGGTTTATTGCATTGCTGGACGGGTTAAATATCCCCAGTCCGCAAGGCTTATGCGTGATGTCTGAACCGGAAGCACAGACTGCTGCAGAGAAGCTTGGATTCCCTGTACTTCTCCGTCCATCCTACGTGTTGGGTGGACAAAACATGGTCATCGCTTTTGACCCGGCAGACATTACCGAATATATGGAAATCATATTGCGACAGAAGCAGGAAAACCCGGTGCTGATAGATAAGTATCTGTCAGGGCGGGAGATTGAAGTCGATGCCATTTGCGACGGTATAGATGTATTAATTCCTGGGATTATGGAACATATTGAGCGCACGGGCATACATTCGGGTGATAGCATCGCCGTTTATCCAGCAGTCAATATTGAGGATGAATTGGCAAATCGGATTTTTGAGGTGACCCGAAAGTTATGCCTGGCATTACAGGTAAAAGGCCTTGTCAATATTCAGTATGTTCTCTACCAAAATGAAATTTACGTCATTGAGGTGAATCCCCGTGCATCAAGGACAGTGCCATACATCAGTAAAGTCACAGGTGTGCCCATGTGCGAACTGGCTACCCGTGTCAGCGTAGGTGAGCAGTTGTCTTCTCTCGGCTACAGTTCGGGTATTGCCAAAATTCCCCCGTATGTAGCGGTGAAGGTTCCTGTGTTTTCTTTTGAAAAACTCACGGGCGTAGACACCCATTTAGGACCCGAAATGAAATCCACCGGTGAAGTACTGGGAATCGGGAAAAACCTTGAGGAAGCGTTATATAAAGGGCTTTTAGCCGCAGGCTACAAGCTTCAAAAACGCGGTGGAGTACTGATTACTGTACGGGATAGCGACAAGCCGGAAATCGTTCCTATTGTCAAAAAACTTTCGGAGTTGGGTTTTTCACTGTATGCCACCTGTGGCACGGCGAACCTTCTTAAAAGCAAAGGCTTTGTGGTGCAGACAGTAGGAAAAATCCATGATAACGTCCCGAACAATACAGTTTCGTTGCTTGAAAGCGGAAAAATCAACTATATCATTTCCACTTCGACCAAGGGCAGGAATCCTGCCTCCGATGGCTTGAAAATCCGGCGGAAGGCATGTGCGTTGGGAATCCCATGTCTGACGTCAGTGGATACTGCGAACGCACTGGTGGATAGCCTGCTTTCCGGCTATAGTGAAATCAATACTGAGCTTATCGATATTAACCAATTAAGGAGGGAGCGCATGAAACTGCCGTTTACAAAAATGCAGGGCTGTGGTAACGATTATATTTACATCAACTGCTTTGATCTTGAAATAAATTCACCTGAATCACTGTCGGTACTGCTTTCTGACCGGCACTATGGCATAGGCGGTGATGGCATTGTACTGATTTTGCCATCCGACGTGGCCGATGCAAAAATGAGGATGTTCAATCTTGACGGCAGTGAAGGAAAGATGTGTGGTAACGCCATCCGCTGTATCGCAAAATATTTGTACGATTACCAAGTTGTGCGCAAGCTGAAAATGGACATTGAAACCCTCTCCGGCATAAAACAATTAACCCTTTATACAAAAAACCGAATGGTATCTTCGGTGCGGGTTGACATGGGGCGGGCTGAACTAAACCCGGCTAAGATACCGGTTCGGCTTCCTGGAGAAAGTGTTGTTGCAAGGCCCATAATGGTCGGCGGCAAAGAATATGTCATTACGTGCGTATCCATGGGCAACCCCCACTGTGTTGTGTTCTGTGACAATGTTGACAGATTGAATCTGACGGAACTTGGTCCGCTGTTTGAAAATAATCCCTTGTTTCCTGACAGAATCAATACGGAATTTGTGGAGCGGATAGACAAAAATCATCTGAAAATGCGGGTCTGGGAGCGTGGCAGTGGCGAAACTCTGGCTTGTGGTACGGGAGCATGTGCCTCGGCTGTGGCGGCGGTTCTATGCGGATACTCCGATAAGGATACTGATATTCTGCTTACGTTGCGAGGCGGTGAGCTTACAGTTCGTTATACCGAGGATGGCGTATATTTAACGGGTGAATGCAAAAAAGTGTTTGAAGGAACGGTGGAAATATAACGAACATAAAAAGTTGGAACAGTGAAAGAAGAATGAGGTGAAGCTTATGACAAAATACATCTTTGTAACCGGCGGGGTTGTATCTGGCCTTGGAAAAGGCATTACCGCTGCTTCCTTGGGTAGGCTTTTAAAACAGCGCGGCCTAAAGGTGGCAGCTTTGAAGCTGGACCCATACATGAATGTTGATCCAGGCACGATGAGTCCATTCCAGCATGGCGAGGTATTTGTTACCGACGATGGTGCTGAAACCGATCTGGATCTTGGACATTATGAGCGTTTTATCGATGAGAACCTGACCCATCTTTCCAACCTAACCTCGGGTAAGGTGTATTGGAATGTTTTGAATCGAGAGCGCAGGGGTAGTTATTTGGGTCAGACGGTACAGGTTATCCCCCACATCACCGGGGAGATCAAAAGCTTTATTTATAGCGGGGCCGAGAACAGCGGGGCCGACGTAATGATTACCGAGATCGGCGGCACCACCGGTGACATTGAAAGCCAGCCGTTTTTAGAGGCCATCCGCCAAATTTCACTTGAGGTTGGCGTTGAGCATTGCCTGTTTATTCATGTAACTCTGATCCCGTATTTGAAAGCCTCCGGGGAGCATAAATCCAAACCGACACAACACTCGGTAAAAGAACTGCGTGCAATGGGTATATCGCCGAATATTATCATAGCCAGAGCTGATGACCCACTCGATGACGAAATTAAGGAAAAAATCTCTCTGTTCTGCAACGTGAAGCCTGATTGTGTTATTGGAAACATGACGGTACGATGTCTGTATGAAGCGCCGTTGATGTTGCATCAGAATGGACTGGACAGAGTAGTCTGCCGGGAACTCCATCTTGATGCTCCCGAGCCGGATTTATCCGAATGGCAAGCCATGATCGAGAGGATTACGGCCAGGAAGCATGAAGTGACCATTGCCATAGTGGGCAAATATGTTCGGCTTCACGATGCCTATTTATCTGTCATCGAGAGTTTGAACCACGCAGGGTTTGACCTGGGCACAAACGTTCATATCCGTTGGATAGACAGTGGAGAAGTAACAGGCGAAAATGTGCAAAAGCTTCTAAACGGCGTAAATGGAATGATTGTTCCGGGTGGATTCGGTGACCGTGGCATCGAAGGGAAAATTGCTGCATGCAGGTACGCCAGAGAAAACAAGATTCCCTTTTTAGGCATATGCTTAGGGCTTCAGGTTGCTGTCATTGAGTTTGCCCGGCATGTTGCGGATCTGAAGGGGGCCCATTCAAGCGAGTTTTGTGAAACCACCCCCTATCCCGTCATCGATACGATGCCCGATCAAATCGGCGTCACGCAAAAAGGCGGCACCATGCGCCTTGGTGCTTATCCCTGTACAATTGCTCCAGACACTTTAATGCTCACGTTATATGGCACCAACCAAATCAGCGAACGACACCGTCACCGTTTTGAGGTAAACAATGATTACCGGAAACTTTTAGCAAAAAATGGGCTGCGCTTTTGCGGCACATCACCAAATGGCACACTGGTAGAAGCGGTGGAATTACCACGTCAGATACATCCATTTTATATTGGCGTGCAATTTCACCCCGAATTTTTAAGCCGACCGAACAAACCACATCCGTTGTTTTTAGGGTTTGTCAAGGCAGCGCAGGCACCTGTGTAGATTCACTTGTTCAGGGAGGGTAATATGAACATCAATTATAACTATAATAATCTAAAAGAAAGTTATCTGTTTTCTCTTATTGATAAAAAGCTGAATGAGTACAAAGCACAGAATCCTGGGAAGGATGCCATCCGGCTTGGTATCGGTGATGTGACATTGCCACTTGCACCGGTCATTGTGGAAGCAATGCAGCGTGCCGTACTCGAAATGGGTGAGCGAAGCACCTTTCGTGGATATGGCGAGGAGCAAGGCTATGCTTTTCTAAGGCAAGCCGTTTGTGCATATTACGCAAAAAAGGGCGTAGCACTGTCAGACAGCGAAGTTTTTATCAGCGACGGCGCGAAAAGCGACCTCGGAAACATCCTTGATATTTTCAGCATAAACAACACAGTGCTTATTCCTGACCCCGTTTATCCAGTCTATGTGGATACCAATATCATGGCCGGGCGTAAAATCATCTATGTGAACGGGAACGAAGAAAACTCCTTCTTACCCCTTCCAGATAAAAACGTAAAAGCAGACATCATCTATCTGTGCTCCCCCAATAATCCAACAGGGGCAGTTTATAACAAAAAACAACTGGAGAGCTGGGTGTCCTATGCCCTGGAGCAAGACGCAGTCATTCTTTTTGACAGTGCATATGAAATATTTATCCAGGATCAATCGCTGCCAACCAGCGTATATCAGATTGAGGGGGCGCGGAAATGTGCCATTGAGTTTTGCTCGCTATCAAAAACAGCCGGATTCACAGGGACGCGGTGCGGTTATACAGTGATTCCCCATGAACTGAACCGCGACCAGGTGTCATTGAATAAGTTATGGCTCCGGCGCCAGACAACGAAATTCAATGGGGTACCCTATATTGTGCAGCGAGGTGCAGAAGCAGTGTTTTCTGATGAAGGGCTTAACCAGATCAAAGCAAATATCGCCTATTATATGCAGAACGCCAAATTGATTGCCAACACGCTGAAAAAACTTGGCATTTGGTCTATCGGCGGTGAAAATTCCCCGTATATCTGGCTGAAATGTACGGATGGCATGTCTTCATGGGACTTCTTTGATTATCTTCTTACCCAATTTGGCATCGTTGGTACTCCAGGTGCAGGTTTCGGCGCAAACGGCGAGGGTTTTTTCCGCCTCACAGCTTTTGGTGACAGAGGGAATATCCTGCGGGCTATGGGAAAACTAACCAGACATGGAGATCAAACAATGTGACAGGTGTGAATCTGATCTTCCAGCAAGCACAGAGAGGCTATTGAGATGACCTCTCGGTATATCGGGGTCATATGACCAGGCAGGGGGCTTAGGAGCATTTGATAAAAACTAAATACCATTTCAAACTTCAATACTGTATTTTCCACCAGCCTCTCTTTTAACAAGCCCTTTCATTTCAAGACTTAGTAAGAGACGATGTAAAAGAGGCAGCTCCAAACTCATTTTTTCCTGAATTTCATCGATTTGTAGAGATTCAATAGATAGCATATCGATAATACTTTGCTCATCCTGGTCCAGTATTTCGGTTATGCTCTTCTGGCTCCGATAGCTTTCCAGATCCAATACGGATTTTTCTTTCAGGTTTTGAAACCAGTAGACTTCTTCGAGGATATCCTGAACCGAAGTAACAAGCTTTGCTCCATCCTGGATCAATTTATTCGTTCCTCTGCTGTTGATGCTGATCACATTGCCGGGCAGGGCATAAACATCTCGGCCCTGTTCAAGCGCAAGCTTTGCCGTTATCAGAGAACCGCTTTTTTCCCCTGCTTCAACCACAAGTATCCCAACAGACATTCCGCTGACAATCCTGTTACGGATGGGAAAATGATGGGGCGCAGGCAAGACACCAGGGGGATATTCGGAGATGACGGCTCCTTTTTCAATAATTCGAGCCATTAGGTTCCGGTTTTCGGGTGGATAAACAATATCCAGCCCGCAGCCAGATACCGCGATGGTTCTGCCTTTAGCTGACAGTGCACCAAGATGCGCCGCAGTATCAATACCCCTGGCCATGCCACTGGTAACACAGATATGGTATTGGGATAACTCTGATGAGATCTTTTTGGCAATGGAGACACCATACCCTGATGCCTTTCGTGATCCGACTACCCCCACAGATGGCTCATCGTTCAGCAGATTACCCTTAACATAAAGACATACGGGTGGATCGACGATGTTTTTCAATAAATGCGGGTAATTGTCATCGTCAAGGGTTACAACCTGAATACGCTGCTGTTCCAGTTTCTCCATGGTCTGGTTCACAGCAGCCCTTGGTGCAGGTGACAGAATGGCGTTAATGTTATCACGGCTTAGGATACCGGTTTGGGCCAATGCTACAGAGTCAGCCTGGAAAATCTTAGCAGGAGAATCAAAAAATCTTAGTAGCTCTACTTTTTTTCTGGTAATAATGCCCTGAAGATTGGCCAGCCAAATCCACTCTTTTAATTCAGGCTTCATGGTTTACTCCTTTTTTCGAATATCATTGCGCTGATCAACAGCCGATTATATGAATGTTCATGCCTTCACTATCCTATGTGTTCCGGGAATGATTCCCCTCTTTGAAACAGAAATGCTTCTGACAGGGGCCTTCGGGCATTTGATAAATCATTATAAAGGGCCTCTGTTGCAGAGGATAATAAGATGGCGTCTATCATCGAAATAAACTTCTGTCAAAGGCCCTGTACTGAATGGCTTCTGCAATATGTATGGTATTAATGTTCTTTGCCGATTCCAAATCTGCAATGGTTCTGGCAACCTTCAATATCCGGTTATGTGCCCTCACCGTAAGGTTCAATTTCAAATATGCATCCGATAACAAGGCGGTCTCTTCATCCCCCAGATGACAATACTTTTTTATCATCGCATGAGACATCTGGGCATTGCAATAGATTCCTTTACCGGAAAAGCGTTTTTGCTGGATGGCCCGAGCATTGTTCACCCGTCTGCGAATTTCCCTGGAGGATTCGGATTTTTCCTGTTCATCGCTCAACTCCTGATATTTCAGTGTCGGTACCTCTACCTGAATATCCAGCCTGTCCAGCAACGGACCAGAAAGCCTTCCCAGATAATTCCTTACCTCCTGCTGTGTACAGGTACATTCCCGGCTTTCATCGAGATAAAAGCCGCATTTGCATGGATTTGCCGCGGCAATCAGAGTTGTTCGGCAGGGATATGTAATGGATGCGTTGATCCGTGATATCAAAGCACTGCCGTCCTCCAGCGGCTGTCGTAAAACCTCCAGCGCATGTTTGCTGAATTCCGGCAATTCATCCAAAAACAATACACCAAGATGGGCAAGGCTTACTTCACCCGGCTTGGGGATTTTCCCACCGCCGATAAGGCTTGTACTGCTGATGGAATGATGTGGGGCACGAAAAGGCCTCTGGGTTACCAATGATGTTTCCTGAGGCAGAATTCCCGCAACACTGTGTATTTTCGAAACCTCCAGTGCTTCTTCAAAGGTCATGTCGGGTAATATCGATGGCATCCTTCGAGCAAGCATGGTTTTCCCGCATCCAGGGCTGCCGATCATCAGGCAGTTGTGTCCGCCTGCAGCAGCTACCTCCAGTGCTCTCTTTACGTGTTTTTGGCCTTTTACATCGGCAAAATCCATATCGTTCCATATCTCTTCATCGGAAAAGTCAGCCCAATCCGTCTCCACAGGTTCAATCTGCACAAGCCCCATGATATATTGGACCAACTGAACGAGGTTTGAAACGGGAAATACTTGTATCCCCTTTACAACCGAGGCCTCCATGGCGTTTCCCTGCGGCAGTAAAACCCTGGTAAGACCTGCCTGCTTTGCAGCAATCACCTTTGGCAATACACCGTATACAGGACGCAGGGTCCCGTCCAGCGAAAGCTCTCCTAAAAGCAAGCAGTCTTTCATAGAAGCCGCAGGTAGAACCCCGGTGGCAGCCAGAATGCCTGTTGCAATGGGCAGATCGTAAGCCGTTCCTTCCTTTTTCAGATCAGCCGGGGCTAAATTCACGGTAATTCTGCGGGAAGGAAATTCAAAGCCAGAATTTTTAATCGCCGCTCTGACCCGTTCCTTGGCTTCCTTAACCGCGGCATCAACAAGGCCGACAATATCAAAAGCAGGTATCCCGTTGCTGATATCGGTTTCCACAACAACCGGGTATCCGTCTATCCCCATAAGACCACAGGCTGTAACACAGCTTAGCATAACCGTACCTTTCTTTCTCTGACACTCCTGTCGACATTTCTTCCGTACTTTGTTCTTCAAGATAAGGATTAGGAGAGCTTGTTGTTTCTTTTCCTCTGCTTTCCACTTCGAAGAGCAAGTAAAATCTCCCTGGAAATCCCGCGTCTCTATTATATTGCTTATTATGGTATTTTTCAACTTCATCAGAAAAAAATTGCTTTCAATAATCGACCTGCCAGTTACTGTTCAGAGGTATCTGATGAGAGATAGATGTGCAATAATAGGAAACATTAGCGTAATGCAGCTTAGAGATGTATCGGGCGAGGAAAAGCAAGGAGCGATTTTTGATTTTGTGTACAACGCTGCGGGCATTTGATGAATACCCTGTTGTAAACCCTGTAAAAGTAGGATATACTGGAAATAAACAGTGAAGCTTTAGAGGTGCATCAATGCCACAGGAAATTATAAAAGATCCGGTTAAAATCGTCGTATCCGGAGACTCCATATCCAAAGGGGTTATCTACGATGAAATAAAAAAAAGATATATCATACTCGATGAGAACTATGTTGATATCGTTCGCAACAAATTGAACGGAATTATCACCAATACGTCTCGCTTCGGAAGTACGCTTATCAAAGGAATCCAGAAGCTGAAAAATAATATCTTTAAAGAGAAACCCGATGTGGTCTTAATTGAGTATGGCGGGAACGATTGCGATTTCAACTGGGATGAAGTTGCTCAAAATCCTGATATCAGCCATTTCCCAAGAACCGATTTCGAAACCTTTGGAAACACCCTGCGTGAAACAATTCATCTGGTCAAAGAGAATCAGGGGATTCCTGTTCTGATGAATCTTCCTCCATTAAACGCAGATGGTTATCTGGACTGGATCAGCAAAAATGATCCTGTTGCGAAGGCGAATATCTTAAAATGGCTTGGCAGTGTTACAAAAATATATTGGTGGCAGGAACGGTATAATTCCATGATTGTGAAAATCGCAGAAGAAACAAAAACACTGTGGATTGATATACGTGGAGCCTTTTTACACTTTCCGGATTTTACAAAGCTGCTATGCATCGACGGGATTCATCCCAACAGGGACGGGCATCTTGTCATCGCCGATAAAATCATCGATTTCATAAAAGACAGCTATGTTCAACTGCTAAACCCGAAAACACTTGTTGAAGACTTGTCAATTGGCTGAACCACAGAAGCCGTGTTTTCTATTGTAATACCAATTAAACACATTCCTTATTCAGCAGCTTGAAAGAATCGGGTGATACCACACAAGCAGCTCAAGCCACTTTAGAGTGCAACATTCAGTTCCTCTTTGCAGGTACACCAAAAACGTGCTTAACCAATTTCTATTTTCTATACCACAGAAGGAAAAGAGGGGCAGCGACACTTAGGAATGCCAAGACGAAAAGTGCAACACCTCCTGTTTTGTTTTCCTTTAATGTCCATATGCCATAGCTAACCGTATAGACCAGACACCATATTAGAACGAATAAAATAACGATGACTATCAGCGTGTTCATTTTTATACTCCTTTACAAAACTTCGGACTATTTCGCATCGGACATGGGGATCTGTTTGATCTTCATGCCTGTGCGCCGGATGGAAACCTTTGTAACAATATCAAATATGGAATTTTGGTATTTCTCTGCCCAATGGAACTGTTCCCAGTCGTCCCAGTTCAGAAACTTCTGCTTCATTTTTTTGCCAACACCGCAAATATCGCTGTTAAACTCATCCCGGGTCTTTTCCATAAATGATAGGATATCCTTACGTATATATTCTGCAGAAAAGTCTTCCAGTTGTTTCAAACCTTCACCGGTGGAATAATCCTTTTCACCCTCAGACGTTAATATGATTCCTTCCAAAAGAATATGGACAGTAATATGAGGTATGTTTTCCTTCATTTCAACTTGAATGACAGGCTTTCTGGCCAAATTTAGCCTCAACGAGACAAATTTCGCCTCATTGTCTTCTCCGATTGTCCCCTGCTGCGGATCGGGAACAGTAAAGTATGCATCCTGCAGTTTGCCGGTAACCATCAGATAAAATACCGTTTCACGCCCATTCAGCTCCCCTGCCATTTTATCCCCTTTAAAGACCGCCGCCCCCATATTCATCGATTTACTATCGAAAATAGCCGGAACAGATTCTGCTGTATAGTCTCCCTCCATAGTTTTTTGATCATTTATCGGTTCACCCAATATTTTTTTAAATTCACTCGAATCCTCCAGCCGGTTCACATCCAGCAGTGCAGCTACCGCTTCGCTGTCAATCGAACGCATATCCGCATAAGAATCCTTTACATAACTGTCCACAGAGAAACCCGTAATCTCCCAGGATTCCATCAGCAGTTCGTAATATTTTGCAGGGTTTGCCTCCAGAATAGGCTTGCTTGTCTTCAAAAAATCCTCTGCAGGTCCTTTGGATATTCCCAAAAATGTATTGGGCCTGAATTCCCGGAATCGATTAAAGGTATTCATATACCTCTCGATCCCCCGCTGCGCAATATCAGATGAGATGACAACCAGTTTGGCATGGGAAAAATTCAGTTGTTTACTCAGCATGGAATTGGCGATATTCATTCCACCGAATATTGTCGGTGCCTCTACCGTGATCATGGTTGTCGCCTTGTCCACCTCTCCCGGTTCTGGTCCTACACCGACGGCAATCGGCACAGCCAAAAGCATTGACATTCGTATATTCCCTTCTACTCCTCTGTCAAGGCCCATCGCTACCACATAGACCATTTCATCAATTTCAATCGCATCATGGCATCCAGATGTAGTCATTATCAGAATCAAGATACATGCTATGATAACCGTTCTGGCATTGTTATTCCTGGTACTCATCATTCCGCAGCCTCCTTTCTCTTTTTATTTCTGCTCCGAATCGTCGCAATACCGAGCAACAGCAGCGGAAGAAGAAATGTGATAATCCATGAAACACTGCGATAAAGTTCCATCTCGATCTGCAATGTGGAATACAGGTTCTCGGGAATGATGCCACCTGTAAACACAAGAATGGTAAAAGGAAGTATTAGCGGCTTTCTCTTTTGCAGAGCGAATGTTTTTTGAAAGATCCAAGTCAAAAAATACAGACCAGAGCTTAAGTATAGGAATGCGCTGAAAGCCCAGATTACAATAAATGCCGACTCGATTCTTGTAAAAAACCTTCCAAGACGAATTGCTCTGGTCATCTGATACATGGGGAGGAAATACTCCGTTGTAGCCGGATAGGGATATACAAGCGTGTAACACATTGATGAGAATACGAGAAACAATGCGGAAAAAAAGAGACTGTATCGTCCAATACCGGCGAAATCACTCTTTTTGTGCAAAAAAGGCATGATGAAAAACAGTGCAATAAGCTCTGAATAAATTGAAAGATTTTTAACCCCTTCCTTGAGGATAGTTTCAGCACCCCGTCCCAGCCACGGAGCCAGTCTGCTGAATTCGAAATTGGGTATGTTCATGATCGAAATAACTGTAAATGCCGCTGCCAGAAGAGGTACGAGCAATGCATGAATCCTGACCAATGTTTCAAGGCCCAGATAAGCGCCGACCACCATCCCTGCACAAAACAGCAGCATGACAAGACTGACAGGGGTAGATGCGAGACTTATCACCTTGATATCTTCTGCAAACCCTCTTAGGATCACAGGTATGATGAGCAGAAATTGTACCAGAAACAGAATACCCGCCAGTATTTTTCCTACAGTACCAAAAGCACTTTCACCAACATCCAGAATGTCCTGTCCCGAAAACTTCTTGTAGAGCTTGGATATGACCGAAAAAATGGCGAAAACAGCTACCGAAACCAACAGGGTCATCAGCCATCCGGCAGTACCCGCATCTTCTGCAACGGTTCTGGGGAAATCAAGAATTATCTTTGATGATATCATATTCAGTAACAGACATGCCGCCTCAAAATTACCGATCTTTATTTTTCTCTCCATCCTCTATTACCCCTTTCTCTTTGATTACCCAACCTCTGCTGATGGAAGGCTGCTTTCTTACCGCCTTCGGGTTTAGAAAATCAGGCCTGTCTTCCTCTTTCCACAAGGGGGTCTTGAAAATGGTATTTGTACGCTTTCCCGTTGTCTTTGGGGCAAAGGGTACGAGGAAAGGAACCCCAAAGGAATGTGCATGGGCGAGAAACAACAGGTAAACAAAAATCCCCAGTGCGATTCCCAACAGCCCAGATATGCTCGCCAGTAGAAGATATATGAAACGGATTGCGCGAAAGGAATAACCAAGGGAAAAATCCGGAATGGCGAAGGAACCAATTCCGGTCACCGCCACGATGATGATCAGGATCGGGCTAACCAGGTTTGCAGACACAGCGGCCTGGCCCAGGATCAATGCCCCTACAATTCCCAGCGTGGTACCGATAGGTCCCGGTATTCGTATACCGGCTTCGCGGATCAGTTCAAACGCAAGCTCCATGATGAGTATGCTTACAATTGTCGGAAAGGGGACCTTCTCACGGGATGATGCGATGGCCAGCAGCAGATCGGTAGGTAGCATCTCCTGATGAAAATTTGTAATTGCCAGATAAATCGATGGCAGCAGCAATGTAAAAAGAATCCCCATAATTCTAATGAAGCGCAGCAAGGTTGCATAGGGATATCGTAAGTAAGAATCCTCTGGTGAATGAATCAGATTGAACAGCGTTACCGGAGCAATGATCACATATGGGCTTCCATGCACAATGATCCCAACCCTGCCTTCTCCGAGGTATGAGGCTACCCTGTCGGGCCGTTCTGTCAGGAGCATCTGCGGTGCTGGTAAAAAGGTACTGTCCTCAAGCAATTGCTCCAGTTCGCCTGAATCCTGCAAATAGCCTACCTTTATACTCTTCATGCGGCGGCGAACCTCATCGACAAGACTACTGTTTGCAAGGTTCTTGATATACACTATGCTGCAGGGCGTTTTGCTTCTGGTACCGATCAATACATCTTCAACGATTAAGTTCTCATCCTTCAGGGTCTTTCTAAGAAGAGCAGTATTCATCCGGTTGGTTTCGTTAAAAGCTTCTTTCGGTCCACGGATATTCAACTCCGAGGTGGGTTTATCCACGGTTCGATGCTCCCAGCCCTTTACATCCCCGGAAAAGGCTACGCCAAGACTGTCGATGAAGATACCGATGCCCCCGAAGTTCACTTCATCGACTACCTCCTGATAGGTTTTACACGTTTTGATTTGATTCTGCGGCATCAAGTGGTTATAAATCACTTCCTGAACCGATTGTTCCTCCGTATCGATCGGCAGAGTTGACAAGGTCATCAACGGTTGCAGAATGCTTATATTTACAAGTAACCGATCGATCATTCCATCGAAGAAACATACAAACGCAGAATATATTTTACCCTTAACGCGGATGCGAAACTCCCGGATTTTGAAATCTCCGTTAATATCTGCGGTATAAATGCTTTTAATTTTCTCCAGACAATCTTTTATTGAAGCATGGATATCACCTATATCATCATCTTCTTTTTTATCTGAATGCGCATTATCTTTCTCTTCCAGCGGAATGGGTTGAATG
>LSQX01400408.1_pt2 | contig 18279 bp, 16 predicted proteins | sample 654561 | NCBI WGS metagenome assembly LSQX01 (sample SAMN04489861, study PRJNA283612) | anaerobic digester metagenome | isolation source: 4 biogas reactors fed with cattle manure at either 37C or 55C with and... | place: Denmark: Kongens Lyngby | collected 2014
CCAGCCATAGGATCCACTAGCTCAGCCGGTAGAGCATCTGACTTTTAATCAGGGGGTCTGGGGTTCGAATCCCCAGTGGATCACCAGTTAAGCCTTGGGGCAGTCCTCTGTCTCAAGGCCTTGCTGTTTTATGGGGCATGCATGATAGTATAAATAGCGGATTGCCAGCTGCTCTTGAATTGATAAGGAGCTCGAATGTGGATATAAAAGACAGTAATCATCAAGAGGGACTCTTTCGTCTGCCCCTGGTCGGCCATCGCTTATCCCTGCATCCCCTGGAGGCGACCGACCTGGAAAGCATGGCTCCCTTTTTCGCCCAAACTGAATCCCTTTACTATTATCTGCCTGATACCCTCTTGCCCAGGAATGTCAGGCAGGTCCAGACCATGATGGATGACTGGAATGACGGCAGGGAGAATTTTGTCTTCAGCTGCCGCCTCCAAAATAAAACCATAGGCCTTTTGACCCTGTCAGCCCTGGATCCCATATCGGGTAACGCCGAGCTGGGTATCATGATCGCCCAGGAGGAAGCCCGGGGGAAAGGCTATGCAGCCGAGGCTCTGGGCCTGATTATGGATTACGCCTTTGGTGAACTTCGTCTCCATCGCCTCTATGTCCGGGTCGCACCTGACAACCTGCCTTCCCTCAAGCTTTTCCAAGGCCTGGGCTTTGTCCAGGAGGGGCGGATACGGGAAACCGTCAGACGGGGCCATGGTTATATGGATCTTCTCCTATTTGGTCTTTTGGAAGATGAGTTTCGCCGCATGAGGGCTAAGCTGGCTTCCAAGGCATGATAAAATGATCATTCGACTTAAGCGCCAAGGAGTGAAAATTTAAAAGAGGATGATTCGATCGACACTGACAGCCCATTTAGCCGATGCGGACAGACGGGGATTGACCCTCCAGGTCAATGACCGGGATATCGGGGTCTTAGCCAGCCAGGAGCAACGCCATTATGTCATGTCCGGCAATCGCCGGGTCCAGCTGATGGCAGGTCTGGCCACTGATCCGGAGGATCCGGCCTCGGTCCTGTCCACCCGGGCGCTCCTCCGCCACTGGCTGGTGTCTTTTCGGGAACTTCAGATTAACGGACTCTCCCGTTTCCCCTTGATCGCAGAACGTAACCGCCTGGATGCGGATTTTCTCCTCCTTATGGACGCCGAACGGATCACTGTCTGGACGGATCCCCGCTATGCCGTCTACCTGCACCGGGGACATCATCTTTATCGCCAACAGCCCACCTATCCGCCCGGCAATCCTTCGCTTTCGGCCTTCAACCGACTGGACTTCTACGCTTTCCGCCCCAGGGAAGGGGACGATCTTCTGATCATCGATCCGGCTTTCATCGACCTTTTTGAGGCCCAGGACCTGGAAGATCTCCTGGCCGATATCCACCAGATCAATGTGGCCATGACCGAATTGACCCGCCTGGCCACCTCATACGGCCGTGATGTCGACACCTCCTGGTTTTCTGCCCAGATCCAGAAACTTGAAAAGGATCTGGAAATGTTCAGTGCCGAGTCCAGGGAAAGATTTGCCGGCAGGCGGGGCTCTGAGCGTGATCCCATTCCTTGGCAGAATCAGCTGACCCTCTCCAAGGTCGTCCCCCTCCTGGATGGTAATATCCGGATTAACCCGCCCGGCTATCAAGGTCAGGGACAGGGGCGCCCACTTTCACCGGCGGTCAAAAAACAGCCCAAACCCCCTCAATTTACCTCGGTCTGGCAGGAGAGCCAGGAGGATAAGCGGAGGATGCCTTTTCAGGGAGGGGATATGGTCCGCCGGGAGAGAAAGACCCTGCCCGACCCCTATCAGACCAGGGAGGGCTTCCTTGACCGGATCAAACACTGGAACACGGACGGGATCAAGAGGCGATTGGCTGGCTGGCACCACCGCCTGACCCATCTGGTACCTGGCTCCCGGGGCTTGTCACTTCTGACCTACCTGGCCATCTGGTTGATCATCCTGGTCATCTTTGTCACCCTCTTTGTCTCCGTCAAAGGCAATAGGGGACAAAAGGAGACGGAGCCCGACCGGCCCAAGGTGACCAGTCCCTCAGAAACAGAGACACCTAAAACAGATTTCGAGATCGATATAGTCGTCAAGGCCAACAGCCTGAGGGTGATGGCTGAGCCCGACAGTGAGGAATTGGTGGGGACGGTTACCCGTGGTGACCGCCTGGTCCAACTGACCCATGCAGAAGACGGCTGGGTCCTGGTCCGCCTCCTGGATGGCCGGACTGGCTACGTGCCTGAGGCCCTCCTTCTGGCCTCTGAAAATGGCGATTAAAGGATTTGTCAAATCCCTGGGCCTGTTGTATTATGACTTAGGTTTCCGGACACAGGCGGGTGTAGTTTAGTGGTAGAACATCAGCCTTCCAAGCTGATCGTGAGAGTTCGATTCTCTTCACCCGCTCCACAAACCGGAAACCTATACGGGCATATAGCTCAGCTGGATAGAGCAACAGCCTTCTAAGCTGTGGGTCGCAGGTTCGAGTCCTGCTATGCTCACCAGGCCGCAGCCATCTGCCGGGTTTTTATCGAAAATCCGCAGATGGTTTTTTATTGTGACCCCCGGCTTGACGATGATTTCAATACGTGTGAGAATCGACCTGAAGGGAGCTATTATGAGCCAGGCTTACGATAACACCAGCATTTCACAGCTCAAGGGTCCGGACCGGGTGCGGCTACGCCCCGGTGTCATTTTTGGTTCCGACGACCTGCGGGGCTGCCAGCAATCCTTCTTCGAGATCCTGTCCAACTCCATCGACGAGGCTCGTGAAGGCCATGGCCATGTCATCACAGTCACACGTTTTCCCGACCATTCCATCGAGGTCATTGACCGGGGCCGGGGGATCCCCCTGGACTACAATCCCCTGGAAAAACGNNGGCGGCAAATACAAGACCAATCTGGGTGAAAACTATGAATACAGCCTGGGCCTCAATGGACTGGGTGCCTGCGCCACTCAATATGCCTCCCAGTGGTTTGATGTCCAGGTCACCCGGGACGGTTTTCTATATGAACTGCATTTTGAGCAGGGTCACAATATCGGGGGCCTGAAAAAGACAGAGGTCAAGGGCGGAGCCACGGGGACCATCCAGCGATGGATGCCTGACCGGGAGGTTTTCACGGATATTGCCATCCCGGCAGACTATTTTCATGAGACCTTGAAACAGCAGGCGGTTGTCAACAAGGGGGTGACCTTTGAGTTTATCGACCGGCTGGAGGGCACCGAAACCAGCTACTATTATCCCGAGGGGATCAAGGGCATGGTCCGTGAACTCAATGAGGGAGGAATCACCGAGGCTGTTTTCTTCTCTGGCGAGGGCCAGGGCCGTGACCGCCAGGACAGGCAGGACTATACGGTCAAATCCGATGTGGCTTTTGCCTTCAATAACCATGTCCGCGATATCCGTTACTACCACAACTCCTCCTGGTTGGAATACGGGGGATCGCCTGACCGGGCCGTCCGTTCGGCCTTCGTGTCAGCTTTTGATAATTTCCTGAAAAATGAAGGCAAGTATAAGGCCAATGAGGCCCGGATCAATTTTGGGGACATCGAAGAGAGCCTGATCCTGCTTACCTCCTCTTTTTCCACGGTCACCAGCTATGAGAACCAGACCAAGCGGTCTATCAATAACCGCTTTATCCAGCGTTTTATGACCAACCTGATCCGGTCCAAGCTGGATATCTGGTTCATCGAATACCGTGACCAGGCCCTGCGGGCAGCCGACCAGGTCCTCCTCAACCGCCGCAGCCGGGAAAAGGCTGAGAAAACCCGTCTCTCGGTCAAGCGTGACCTCATGCAGCAGATTGATGTCTCCAACCGGGTCAAGCTTTTTGTCGATTGCCGGAGCCAGGACCTGGACAAGCGGGAACTTTATATCGTGGAGGGTAACTCGGCCCTGGGCTCGGTCAAGATGGGCCGGGACGCGGAGTTCCAGGCCGTTATCCCGGTAAGGGGCAAGATCCTCAACTGCCTCAAGGCCGATTACAATACCATCTTCAAGAACGATATCATCATGGATCTGATCAAGATCCTGGGTTGCGGGGTCGATATCCCCAAAAAATACAGCAAGGACTTACCGGCTTTTGACATTGAGCGCCTGCGCTGGAACAAGGTCATTATCTGTACTGACGCTGATGTGGATGGTTTTCAGATCCGGACCCTGATTCTGGCCATGTTCTACCGGCTGACGCCCGAGCTCATCCGGCAAAACAAGATATTTATTGCCGAATCCCCCCTCTATGAAATCAGTCACCGGACCAGGAAGCTGGAATCTACCTATTTTGCCTATTCCGACCAGCAAAAGAATGACATTCTGGCTGACCTTGCAGATGGCAAGGTCCATGTCCAAAGGTCCAAAGGCCTGGGTGAGAATGAGCCTGGCATGATGTGGACGACCACCATGAACCCCGAAACCCGGCGCCTGATCGCTGTCATGCCTGAGGAGGAAGAGCGTATGCGCGCCACCTTCGACCTGCTCCTGGGTGATGATATCCCCGGTCGCCGGCGCTGTATTGAGAAGAGGGGACACCTCTATATGGAAATGCTGGATGTTGTCTAAAGACATCAGCTATCAGGACAAGGACAGGAAAAGCCCGTGACAAAAAAGGAAGACGGCATCAAGGCCATTGAGAAGAATATTTCCGATACCCTTTTCGAGAACTACATGCCCTATGCCATGAGCGTCATTATTTCCCGGGCCATCCCGGAAATAGATGGCTTCAAGCCCGCCCACCGTAAACTCCTCTACACCATGTACAAAATGAACCTTCTGGGAGGGGCCAGGGCCAAGTCGGCCGATATTGTCGGCCAGACCATGAAACTCAATCCCCACGGCGACCAGACCATCTATGAAACCATGGTCCGTTTGACCCGGGGCAATGGCTCCCTCCTCCATCCCTGGATTGACTCCAAGGGCAATTTCGGCAGTGTCTCCTCCCGGGACATGCAATATGCCGCCTCCCGCTATACCGAGGCCAGGCTGGATCCTTCCTGCGAGACCCTCTTTGGCGGTCTGGACAAGGATGCGGTTGATTTTGTCGATAACTACTCGGGGACCATGAAGGAGCCCCTCCTTTTCCCGGCTGTTTTTCCCACTATCCTGGTCAATAACAACCAGGGTATTGCCGTTGGCATGGCCAGCAATATCTGCTCTTTTAACCTCAAGGAGGTCTGCGATACCACCATTGCCCTGATCCGGGATCCCCAGGCGGATCTTTTGGAGACCCTGCCTGCACCCGACTTTTCCACGGGGGCCTATCTGGTCTACGAGCCTGATGACATGCGGGCTATTTATGAGACGGGGAGAGGCTCTTTTCAGCTTAGGGCCACAGCCGATGTCAACCGTAAGGAGAGGCGGATCGAGATCCGGGAGATTCCCTATACTACTACTGTGGAAGCCATCATTGATGACATCGCCGATGGCATCAAGAAGGGGCGCTTGAGGGACATCATTACGGCCAGGGACGAAACTGACCTGGGCGGCCTTTGCATTTCGGTCGACTACAAGCCTTCGGCCGACCCGGACGTGGTCCTCCACCAACTTTTCACGGCCACCTCCCTGCAAAGCAGTTTCTCCTGTAACTTCAATATTCTGATCGACAATCAACCCCGGGTCATGGGGGTCAGGGAAATCCTGTCCCAATGGCTGGAATGGCGAAGCGGCTGTATCCGCCGGGAGGCCCTCTTTGAAGCAGAGAAGAAAAGGGCATCTCTCCACCTGCTCAGGGGCCTTGAAAAGATCCTCCTGGATATCGACAAGGCCATTGCGGTCATCCGGCTGACGGAAACAGAAAAAGAGGTGGTCCCCCGACTCATGTCGGCCTTTGATATTGATGAGATACAGGCGGAGCATGTGGCCGAAATCCGGCTCAGGCAACTGAACCGCGAATATATCCTCAAACGGGTGCGGGAGATTGAGAGTCTGGAGGAAGCCATTGAGGGCCTGGAGCGCCTGGTCAAGAGCCGGGCCAAGATCCGGGAAAAAATTATCAGCCAGCTCAAGGATGTGGGTAAGCGTTACGGCCGCGAACGCAAGACCCGGCTGATCGCCCCTGAGGAGATCGAAGTGCCTGAGGAAGAAGAGCTGATCCCGGCCTACAACACCCGGATCTTCCTGTCAGAGGAAGGCTATGTCAAAAAGATTCCTGCCACCTCTTTGAGAGGCAATTTCGAAATCCGGGTTAAAGAAGGTGACCGCCTGATCCAGGAGCTGGATTCCAGCAACCACTCAGAGCTTCTCTTCTTTACCGACAGGGCCCAGGTCTACAAGCTCATGGCCTGGGAGATCGAGGACCACCGGCCCTCACTCCTGGGCGAATATACCCCCAATCTCCTGGATCTGGATGAAGGGGAGAGGGTCCTCTTTGTCCATTCAGCCCTGGAACCCTTTGAGGGTGAATTCCTCCTGGTCTTTGAAAATGGCAAGGGCGTCCGCCTGGATGTCTCCCATTATGAGACCAAGCAAAGACGCAAGAAGCTGATCAAGGCCTACGATGATTCCTCACCCCTGGTCGGCATGGCCTATTTGCCGCCTGACAGTGACCCGGCCTTTGCCGTCCGCTCAAAGAAGAATAAACTCCTCTACTTCCAGTCTTCACAGATCGTCAAGAAGGCCACCCGGTCTGCCCAGGGTGCCGCTATTTTGCGGGCTAAAAATGACCAGTTGACCACCCTCTACCATGAGGATGAGCTGACCTTCATCAAGGACATCAGCTATTACCGGGTGGCCAAACTGCCTACGGCTGGCCGTTATATCCGGGAGGAGAGTCTTGAGGAAAGACAACTTGAGCTCGACGGGACCTCTTAGATCATGAATTCGCCCCTGCTGGAGACATCTTCAAAAAAAAGCCGCTGGCCCCGGCAGCTGGCCCGGGTCCTCCTTGTCCTTCTCCTGGTCGCCGGGCTTATAACGGCTTTTTTCCTGATCCGGCAAGAAAGCCTGCCCTACGATTTAAAAGATTATCAAAAGGCATTGGAGGCCGGGGACCATGACAAGGTTCTGGCCATCTACCATGCCCTCAGGTCCAAAAGGGCGGCACTGGCAGACGCAGATCCCTCGGAGAGGATTCAGGCCCTGGAGGCCAGAGCTGACCAGCTGATTGATCGGATGGAACGCGATGCCGGCAAGAAGAGCCAGGACCTGATTGCCTCCCTGACAGAGGGCGCCAGTTTGACTGAGGCTGATATTGACTGGGTGGAAGAATACGCCGCCATGGCAGGCCATTACATGACCCAGGCCCTCTCTTTACAACTGGGGCGTTACCTGGACGATCAATTTGGCCAGGCGGCCTTTATCCATTTTGCCAGTCAGTTGACCCAGCTTCCCTATCTGGCCCGTGACAGCCTGGCCCTGCTTGAAGAAGCGGACTTGCTTGAGGCAGTCAAGGAAGGCTTGCAAGAGGCCAATGAAGCCCGGGACAGGGGGGCCCTCTATGAAGAAAGCAAGATCCTGACCCAGCTTATGACGGCTTGGGACCTGAGTCGCCTGGAGCCTGTCCGCCTCTACTTGGAAGATCGCCTGAGCCTGGCCTGGGAGGGATACTATGAGGATGAGATAGACCTCATCCGCCTGGAAATGGCCCGGGATAAGACCTATGACGCAGCCAGCCGGATCAAACGCCTCCTTTCCTGGTTCCAGGATGACCAGGAGCTTTTGGCCTTTTATGAGGTCTGTCAGGCTAAAAATCCCGACAAGGTGATCACCTGGTGGGATCCTGTCGAGCATCTGGCCATCAAACCCCTGATCGCAGACAGTCAAAGAGCCTTTGACGGAGACAAGTACCAGGCGGCAGCTGACCGGGACCTGCTTTTGACCGGTGAATTTGAAAAGATGCTCTATGAGCTCTATGACCGGGACTATGTCCTGGTAGACAGCCGGTCCTTTGTCAGCCAGGAAGGCAGGCTACAGGGGATCGCCTGTCCCCAGGGGAAAAAGCCACTGGTCCTGGTGCTGGAAGATTATTATGCCTCTTTGCCCCGGGCTGAAAGCGGTATAGCCTGGCGTTTACAGGTTAATGAAGGGGGCCGGATCGAGGGGGTCCTCCTGGAAGCGGATGGCAGTGAGCGTGCCCATCCTTCTTTTACGGCCATCGGGATCCTGGAAGACTTTCTTGACAGCCACCCGGACTTTTCCTTTAACGGTGCCCGCGGGGTCATCGCCCTGGTGGGGCAATATGGCATCCTGGGTTATCCGGTGGCGGATGTCCAGGAGCTGACCCTCAGGCGGGATGCCCGGGATTCAGGCCTGGACCCGGACCTGATCCCCAGGGTTGATTTTGCCTATAACCGTCAGCTCCTGGGCCGCTTGATCCAGGCCCTTCAGGAGGGGAACTGGACCCTGGCCTCCGGCAGCTACGCCCGCCTTTCCCTGCCCTTTTCTTCCCTGGCCCTGATCGATCAGGATATTGCCATGACGGCCCAATGGATGGAAAACTATACGGGTAAGCTGGAGGGTCTCTACTGTCCTTTTGGGGATCATCTGGAAGCAGATCCAATCAAGACTGCCCGCTATACCCAGGCAGGCTACACCCTGCAATCGGGCTATGGTGCCTGGGCTTACTGGCAGGAAGGGAGTGGCTACGCTTACGTGTCCCGGACTTATGTGTCCGGTGCCGGCCTGCGCCAGCCAAGGGTCAATCAACTGGACCGTTTCTTTGATGCTTCCCGGGTCCTGGACCGTCAGTCCAGACCCTGAGGGCTGGGATCCGGGTCAAGGAAAAAAGTCTTGTAGAGGGCCTGGACGGCCCTTGTTTTTTCATAATGGCGCATCATAAAAAGCATACTGATTTCAAAATAATCCAAGAGGACCATTTCGATGCTGATCTTTTCTTTGGCCAAGGCCGTCGAGGCCCGGGCGATGACCCCGATGGTATCCCTCATACCTTCGCCCACCAGCATGACGACTGACATTTGGCGGACCACTGTCACCTCTTCAAAGCCCAGTTCCGTCTTGAGCCGGTGGCGGAGGACCAATTCCTGCTCCAGGGGGAAATGGTCTTCCCTGACCACGATGCTGACCGAATCGATGCCGGTGGGGACGTGGTGGACATTGATACCCAATTGGGCGAAGATGGCCAGAATTCGGCTCAGGATACCCAGCTCCTGGTTAATCAGGACCCGTCTCAAATTTATGGTGCAAAAATGATCCCCTGCCGCGATACCGGTCAGGACCCGGTCGATATGGCTTCTTTCCGCCAGGATCCGAGTGCCGGCCGCCAGGGGGTCGTTGGTATTGCAGATACGGATGGGGATCTTGCGGCGGATGACGGGTTCCAGGGCTTCGGGATGAATGATGGAGAAGCCGATATAGGCCAGTTCCCGCATTTCCCGGTAACTCATCTCTTCCAAGGGCAGGGCATCCTGGATCAGATCAGGGTTGACCGCCTGGACACTGTCCCGGTCCGTCCAGTTTTCATAAAGCCTGGCCTTGACGGCCGCGGCAAGCACGGCGCCTGAGATATCAGAACCACCCCGGGAAAAGGTCATGGTATGGCCCCGGGCAGTCCGGCCGAAAAAGCCGGGGAAGACAATGATGCCTTCCTCAAGGGCCAGAGGGGCCAGGTTATCATAGCTTTCCTCCATGATCTCTGTCAGACCATTTTGGTAGCTGAGGATAAGGCCAGCCTCTCTGGGATCCACATAGCGGGCTTTGACGCCTAGCTGCCAAAAGTAGCTTGTGATCAGGCGGGCCGATATGATCTCGCCCAGGGCCAGTAGGGAGGCCCTGGTTTCAGGTTCCTGGGCGTCCACCTGGAAGGCCAGCCTGTCCAGCTCCTGGACCAGGTCCTGGGCAGTTTTGTCCATGAGGCCCAGGTCCCTGGCTATCTGCTGGACCCGTTCCTTAATGATCCGGCCAGCCTCATGGCCGTCCCGACCGGCTTCCCTTTCGTGGACAAGATGGATGAGGAGATCGGTGATCTTATCGTCACCTGTCAGAGAGGGGCGCTTGCCCGGGGCGGAGACCACCATGATTCTTCTTTCCTGGTCATCCAGCATGATCTGGCAGGCCTTTCGTATCTGGCCGGCATCAGCCAGGGATGAGCCTCCGAATTTACAGACGATCATCGGCCTTGTCTCCCTGCCTTCCGGCTGCTTCCTCTAAAAAGAGTCCCTGCCAGTGGCTTTTACCGCCCAGGCGGACCAGGATCCATTCAATGGGCCGCTTGATCCGGACCGTGATCATTTCTGCAGGATCCCGTCTCAGGGTCAGGATGACGGGCATGCCGGCCCGGCGGGCAGACCAGACATCGGTCAAGAGTTGATCCCCCACCATGATGGCTTCCCTGGGCAGGCACTGGCGGCCTTCCAGTTCCAGACAGATGGGTTCCATGGCCGGTTTCCGGGCATTGGCGATAAAGTCCAGGCCCAGGGAATCGGCGAAGGACCGGGCCCTTTCCTCCCTGGCATTGGACGCGATGAGGGGGACTAATCCTGCCTCCTGAACCTGGCTGACCACCAGCCGGGCAAAGTCATCGCCCAGGCGTTTGCCATGGCAAACCAGGGTGTTGTCGATATCCAGCAAGACAAGGCGGAAACCCTTGGCCGCCAGTGCCTGATAATCGATCATATCCGGTGAAGGGACAATCATATCAGGGAAAAAGCGGGCACGTATCCAACGCTGAAGAGGCCGGGGGGCCTTGTCTTTTGTCATAGTAATGGCGCCTCCTTCATGGGACGGTGTCAGATGCATATCGATACTCTACCATGAATGGCAAAGGGGGCGGGCCAGGGCTTGCTTGCGGCACCAGGCCCTTTCCCGTAAAATGGCAACAAGACTTCAAAAGTTGGCAAGAGCTGGAGGTAGTTATGATTAGTGCGGGCGATTTTCGCAATGGTACAGGCTTTGTTCTGGACGGACAACCTTGTCAGGTGGTCGAGTTTCAACATGTCAAGCCTGGGAAAGGATCCGCTTTTGTCCGGGTCAAATTCAAGAATCTGCAAACGGGCAGTGTCGTTCAGAAGAGCTTCAACCCCTCCGATAAATATGAACCGGTCCAGCTTGTCAACCGGGACATGTCTTATATCTATCAGGACGATGACCTCTACTATTTCATGGACCAGGAATCTTATGACCAGATCCCCATCGGGCGTGAAAAACTGGAACATGCCCTGCCTTATCTCAAGGAAGGTATGATGGCCAGGATCCTCTCCTGGGGGGGCCAGATCCTTGATGTCGAGCTGCCCAATGTGGTCGAGCTGGAAATCACGGAATGTGAGCCCGCCGTCCGTGGCGACACGGCCCAAAGTGCCACCAAGAATGCCACCCTGGAAACAGGGGCGGTTATTCGTGTCCCCCTCTTCATCAACCAAAACGAGATCGTGCGTATCGACACGCGTTCCGGGGAGTATCTGGAGCGGGCCTGATGGAGACCGAAGGCCGGCAGTTCTCGATCAAGGGCGAACGGACCATGTCCCAGGGCTTTATTGCCCAATATGCGGCAGAGGCAGCCCTGCATACCCGGGGGGTCAGCGGCCTGAACAGGGGGCTTGTTTCGGGCTTGAAAGAGGCTATCGGTCTGCTTCCCCAGGGACGGGGCGTCCGGGTCAATTTCCGGAGCGGGGAATCGGATGATGTCATTATCACCGTATACCTGGATATCGAATTTGGTCATGTCATGCCCGAGGTTGCCTGGTCAGTGCAAGAGCGGGTCAAAAGGGACGTGGAACGTTTTACCGGCCTTAATGTGGACGCCGTCAATGTTCATGTCATCCGTGTTGTCGACAGCAGGCAGGTGGAGCTTGACCAGGAGACCCATCCAGGGGATGTGGAGGAATTTCTATGAGCCGTTGGGCCAGAACCATCTTAATCGCTTTTTCTTTCCTCATGGCCATCTTTTTCCTGGTGGCCCTGATGATGATCATCAGCACCGATATTTTGACGGGGATGATTACCATGATCCTGGATATGGCTCAGAAGCAGCCTGCCAAGACCATAGCCATCGTCGTCAGCCTGGTCGGTTTTCTTTTTTCCATCATGACTTTGATCGTCTCTGTCATGGCCGGCAGACTGCGAAAAACCCGGATCCGTTCCAATGAAATCGGTGATATTCAGATTGGGGTCGAAGCCATCGAGAATATTGCCCTCAATGCGGCCAAAATCTCCCAATCAGGGGTGAAATCAGCCAAGGCCCGGGTGGCACCCTCCAAGGGAGGAAAGCTCTTCATCCGCATGAATGTGCAGGCCTATTCCGACGTGGAGATCCCCATGATGATGTCCCGGGTTCAGGAAAGGGTCAAAAAGGATGTGGAAAAATACACGGGTATTGAAGTGGCCAGCGTCGAAGTCCGGGTCAGCCGGGTTGAGGCGGTCGCCCCCCGGGTGGAGCGCTGATCCATGCATAGCCCCGATCCCTCAGACAAGCCCAGGCGCCCGGACCAGGCGCCCTTGTCATCAGGCCCCGCCGGCGCCCTGATTGCCTTTGTTTTCGCCCTGCTCTGGGTCATCTTCGGTTTTTGGAAATTACTTTTTATCCTCTTGCTGACCCTGGCCGGCTACTTCGTCGGTTACCGTTATTTCCGGGATCGTGATACCATCAGGAAGTTGATTGACAAAATACTTCCGCCGGGCATGTTCCGGTAGCTGGAGGGGTGACCATGAGCCGGCACGCTGCCCGTGAACTCGCATTCAAATTTCTTTACCAACAGGAGATCCGAGAGGACCAGTTTGACAAACAGCTGGAGGACTTCCTCAAGACCCAATCCATCCGGGATAAGGCGGATCGGGCCTATTTCGAGGACCTGGTCCAGGGTGTCCGCAAGAACCGCTCCCTGATTGACCAGATTATCAGCCGCTATTTGCGTGGCTGGACCATGGAAAGGCAACTCCTGATTGATTTGTCCATCCTCCGCCTGGCCGTCTATGAACTCCTCTTCGATGTGGAGGTGCCGGCCGAAATCGCCATTTCCGAGGCTGTTATTTTTGCCAACGAATACGGAACTGATCAGTCCAGAGCCTTTATCAATGCCATTTTGGGCAGTGTTGAAAAACATGAGGAGAAACAGGTCCAGCCAGAGCCCAAAGAGGATGATGCCTGACCATGAACCAGGTCTTTTCCGTCACTGAATTGAACCGGGCCGTTCATGAACGGCTGAGCCGGGACCCCCAGTTAGGCAGGGTCCGGGTGCGGGGCGAGATATCAGGTTTCAAGAAATACGCCTCCGGTCACAGCTATTTCACCCTCAAAGATGAATCTGCCTCGGTCTCCTGCGTTCTTTTCCGCCAGTCTGCCTCCATGGCCCCCAGGGATATGGGGGATGGCATGCAGGTCCTTCTTTATGCCCGAACCAGCCTCTACGATAAGACGGGCCGCTTCCAGCTGATTGTAGATGAAGCCCGGGAAGAGGGGCGGGGAGACCTCTACCAGGCCTTCTTGCGCTTGAAAGAGGATCTGGAGCGGGAAGGTCTCTTTTCCAGCCAAAGAAAGAAAGCGCTTCCCTTCATCCCCCAAAGGATTGTGGCCATCACGTCGGCTGAGGGTGCTGTCATCCGGGATATCATCCATGTTCTCCGGCGGCGTTTCCCGGGGATCCGCCTGATCCTGATCCCAGTCCCTGTCCAGGGGCCTGGCGCTGAAAGGGAGATTGCTGCGGCCCTGGAGCTGGCCAACTTCCTGGCCTTGGGTGATGTCATTATCCTGGGCAGGGGAGGGGGATCCATTGAGGACCTGCAAGCCTTTAATGAGGAGTTGACCGCAAGGGCTATAGCCGCCTCAAAGATACCGGTCATTTCTGCTGTCGGCCATGAGACGGATTACACCATTGCTGACTTTGTGGCTGACCTTCGGGCGCCCACCCCTTCAGCAGCAGCAGAGCTGGTGGTACCGGTCAAGGAGGAGCTTTACAGACGGCTTGACCAGCTGTCAGCCAGCCTGGAACAGACCATGACCAACAGGCTGGAAGGGGCTTTGAAGCGGGTTGAAGATCTGGCAGGAAGGCCTGTCCTGACTCACCCGGCCTCCATAATGGACAGACATTTATCCCGGCTGGACCTGATCAGGCACCGGCTCCAGGCAGCCAGTGGAAGATGGCTCCAGGGGGAGGAAAACCGTCTGGCCAAGCTTGAAGCCCTTAAGCGGAACCTGATCCTGGTCCGCTCTGACAAGGCCCTCTCCCGCCTGGACAAGGCAGAGGGCTCCCTCCAGGCCCTGTCCCCCTTGGCAGTCCTTTCCCGGGGATACAGCCTGGTAACCGATCAAAGAGGCCAGGCAGTTTCCTCTGCCGGGCAAGTCAAAGGAGGGGATCCCCTGGAGCTGACCTTTCATGATGGACAGATAGGCTGCCAGGTAACCCGCCCCTATATCCAGGAAGGAGATCCGGATCATGAGTGACAAGAATAAAAAAGACAAGGCTGACAGCCAGGAGATGACCTATGAGGAGGCCATCAAAAGGCTGGAGGAGATCGTCAGCCTTCTGGAAAGAAGCGAACAGCCCCTTGACCAGTCCATGGACCTCTTTCGGGAAGGGGTGGCTCTGGCCAGCTTTTGCAGGACCAAGCTGGACGGCATGAAAGAAGAAATTGCCAAACTGGTGGATGCGGAGGGCTCAGAGGAGCCTTTGGGATGATTCTTCCAGGCAAAGACATAGCTGTCCAGGAGGCCAGGGAGGATCTGGAAGTCTTTTTGGAGAAGATCTTGTCCCCAGGACCATTATCAGACCATCCAGTCTGGCAGGCGGCCCGCACTAGTACGCTGGCCGGGGGGAAGCGGATCAGGCCCCTCCTGCTTTTCCGGACCTGCCTGCTTTTTGGGGAAGAACTGGCTCCGGCCGCCCTTCCTTTGGCCGCTTCACTTGAAATGATCCATAGCTATTCCTTGATCCATGACGATCTTCCCGCCATGGACGACGATGATTTCCGGCGGGGCCGCCCTTCCTGCCATAAGGCATTCGGGGAGGCGGTGGCCATCCTGGCAGGCGACCTGCTCCTCAATACTGCCTATGAGATCATGCTGGACAGCTATGAAGACCACCCTGACCAGGGGACCTTCCAGGCCATGAAGACCCTGGCCCGGGCCGCAGGTGGCCAGGGCATGATCCTCGGCCAGGACCTTGATCTGGCCTTGGAAAAGAAAGCTTTTGACCAGGTTTCCCTGGAGGAAGTCAGGGAGATGGCCGGGCTGAAAACCAGCCGGCTCATCCAGGCAGCCCTGGTCATGGGAGGCCAGCTGGCCGCCGCCCCTGCCCCTGCCCTGGAGCAGCTGGCATTGATCGGGGAATCAAGCGGCCTGGCCTTTCAGATAAGGGATGACATACTTGATTGCATGGCCAGCCGTGATAAACTGGGCAAGACGCCGAAAAAAGATGCGGCTGCCGGCAAGAAGACCTTCGTGACCCTGGCAGGCCTGGAAGAGGCCCGGGAAGCACTGGGAAGGGAAAGCCTGCGCATGCAGACCGCTTATGAGGCCCTGGAGGCGATGGGTTACGATACGGAGCTCTTAGCCCATTACACCAGTCAATTGATCGAAAGGAAGTCTTAGCTTGCAAGCCTACCCTTTGCTTGAATCCTTGGGCGGGGCGGCCCATGTCCGTCTGCTTTCCGATGAGGAAAAAGTTCAGCTGGCCCAGGAACTGCGCCAGCTGATCATTGAGACGGTGGCAGTCACCGGTGGGCATCTGGCACCCAATCTGGGTGTCATCGAACTGACTATCGCCCTCCTGGCGACAGGAAATTTCCCCGACGATTCCCTGATCTTTGATGTGGGCCATCAGTGCTATGCCTGGAAGATTCTGACCGGCCGTCTGGAGGCCTTCTCCAGCCTCCGCCAGAAAGGTGGCTTATCCGGTTTCCCTAAAAGGGAGGAGAGTGACTATGACGTTTTCAATACCGGCCATAGCAGCACCTCCCTGTCAGCTGCCCTGGGCCTGGCCAGGGCCAAGCGAATCCGGGGGGACCACAGCAAGACCATGGCCCTGATCGGGGATGGTGCCCTGGGTGGTGGCATGGCCTTTGAGGCCCTGTCTGACGCCGGCCAGAGCGGTGAAAATCTCCTGGTCATCCTCAATGACAACCAGATGTGCATTGACCAGGCTGTTGGTGGCATGTCCCGCCACCTGGAACAGCTGAGGACCAGTCAGCGTTACATCCGGATGAAGACGGTCTGGGAAGTCAGGTTGGGCAAGATCCCCCTGATGGGCAAGCCCCTGGTCCTGGCCCTGGCCCGGCTGAAACGCCGCTGGCGTTCCTGGCGCAGGGAGGCGGGCATCATCTTCGAGCAGCTGGGTTTCCGCTATTACGGACCTGTGGACGGCCACGACCTGCCGGCCCTGGAGAGGCATCTCAGGGCCCTGCGTCTGGTCCGGGGCCCCATCCTCCTCCATGTCATTACCACCAAGGGCAAGGGCTACTGCTACGCAGAGGACCAGCCTCACAGCTATCACGGGGTGGCCCCCTTTGATAGTGTCAATGGTCAAAGTAATGGCGGGTCTGGCCAGGGCCCCTCCTTTTCCAGGCTGCTGGGTCAGACCCTGGTTGAACTGGCCCAGGAGGATCAGAGGATTGTGGCCATTACAGCTGCCATGGCACAGGGCACCGGACTGACGCCTTTCCAGGAGGCCTTCCCCCAACGCTTCTATGATGTGGGTATCGCTGAACAGCATGCCCTTACCATGGCGGCCGGTTTGGCGGTCGGCGGACTCCGGCCTTTTGTGGCCCTTTACAGCAGCTTTTTGCAAAGGGCCATGGACCAGCTCATCCACGATATCTGTCTGCAAAAGCTACCCGTTGTCCTTCTGGTTGACCGGGCGGGTCTGGTGGGCGGCGATGGGGACACCCATCAGGGCCTCTACGACATGGCCATGACCCTCTCCTTGCCCCATATGACCATCCTGGCACCTGCCACGGCCTCTGATTTTACTGCCATGCTCCACTATGCCCCCAAGCACCAGGGCCCTCTCATGATCCGCTATCCCAACCAGGCGGCATCTTTGGCCGACTACAGCTCTTACCCGGATCCGCTTGATCAAGCTGTCCTGTCAGATTTTGTCCAGCTCAGGCAGATCAGCCAGGGCCAGGACCTGACGGTCATCGCCCTGGGAGTCACCATTGACGAGGCCAAAAAGGCGGTTGACAGCCTCCAGGTCAAGCATCCTTCAAAGACAATTGATTTATATTCTGCACAATCTGTTTTGCCGTTTGATTATAAAACTATGTTAAGATCTATACATAAAACAGGCAGGCTTCTTTTAATCGAAGACGGTGTAGAGTCAGGTGGATTCGGCACCCTTCTGGGGGCTCAGGCCTTGCGGACCCATCCCGGGGTCTTGATAGATTATGCAGGGGTGAGTCAGCCCGACAGGGGGCAGGCGACCAGATCTGAGTTAATAAAAGAAGAAGGGCTTGATAAAGAAGGGCTTGAAAGACGCATGTCAAATCTTCTGGGTCTGCCAGGACCCGGAGGCTGACAGTGTTCAAGAGGGAAGGTGGCCAGCGTGCGGATTGCACTTTATCCCAATGCAGACAGGGATCCGGGCTTCGGTGTTACCCGCCGCCTAATTTCCAGCATTACGGGATACGGTGCGACGGCCGTCATTGAAGCGGGCATCCTGCCCGATTTTCATGAAGAGGGGCTGGTTCGCGGCCCCTATACCGACTGCCAGCTGATGATCTGCCTGGGCGGTGACGGGACCTTCCTGTCGGCAGCCCATCATGACAGTTCCCGGGAGCTCCCCAAGATTGGCGTCAACCTGGGCAGCGTCGGTTTCCTGATGGAAATCGAGGTGGATCGCCTTGATCAGGCCCTGGAACGTCTTTTGCAGGCTGATTACCAGGTTGAGGATCGCTCACTTCTGGAATCTTCCTGCTTCGATACGGGGGGCCACAAGGTCCTGACAGATGAAGCCCTCAATGATGTGGTCATTGCCCGTGGTTCGCGTGCCAAATCAATCATCCTGGGCCTCGAAATCGATGGGGTAAGGGTCCAGAACATCCCCGGTGATGGCGTCATTGTCTCGACCCCGACCGGTTCGACGGCCTATTCCCTATCTGCCGGGGGGCCCATCGTCCATCCGGCCTCTGATGTCATCCTGATCACGCCCATCTGCCCCCATACCATGCAAAACAGGACCTATGTGATCTCTGCCGACTCCCAGATCACGCTCAGGTTGATTTCCAACCAGGACGGGGCCACTTTGACGGTGGATGGCCGGGGCGGCCTGGAGATTTCGACCGGATCACGGGTGAAAGTTCAATCCGCAAAAAGAAAAGTGAAATATATAAGACTGTGGGGAGAAAGTTTTTACCAGACCCTTCCCGCCAAGATTCAGCAAAGGGGACTCAG
>LSQX01086244.1_pt2 | contig 18277 bp, 21 predicted proteins | sample 654561 | NCBI WGS metagenome assembly LSQX01 (sample SAMN04489861, study PRJNA283612) | anaerobic digester metagenome | isolation source: 4 biogas reactors fed with cattle manure at either 37C or 55C with and... | place: Denmark: Kongens Lyngby | collected 2014
CGCTGTTGGGTGATGAGGGATTCGCCGTCATCTTCCATCCTATCTTCCAGGTCTTGGGTAATGGAGGTTACTTGAACGGTGATTTCATCCGGCAGCGCCAGGGCTTCCTGGACTTTTACATCGCCTTCCAGCAGCTTGACGGCATGATAGCGCAGCAAGTCGTTTGACACGCGGCTGGACAGCAGGGCTTCAATGGCTTGGAGGCTATCAAGCACCTCGCCGGAAAAGCATTCCGGGGTCTCCTGGTGGCTGTCCCGGGCGGCAGAGAAGGCCTTGAGCAGTTCCTCCGTGCCCTCGCCTTTGAGGGCGGAAATCTCCACCACCGGGCAGCCCAGTTCCTGGGACAGCTTCCCGGTATCAATGGTGTCCCCGCTCTTGCGCACCAGGTCCATCATGTTCAGCGCGATGACCACCGGCAGGCCCAACTCAAGCAGCTGGAGGGTCAAAAACAGGTTGCGCTCCAGGTTGGAAGCGTCTACCACGTTCAGGATGACATCGGGCTGCTCTTTTGTGAGGTAGTCGCGGGTGATGACTTCCTCTGGCGTATAGGGCGACAGGGAGTACACACCCGGCAGGTCCTGCAGGGTCAGGTCACGTTTGCCGCGGATGAGGCCTTCCTTCTTTTCGATGGTGACCCCGGGCCAGTTGCCAACGTACTGGTTGGAACCGGTGAGGTGGTTAAACAGCGTAGTCTTGCCGCAGTTGGGGTTTCCGGTCAGGGAGATAACCATGGGCGGTTGCTTCCTTTCGTGATTAGCATTGGCTAACTTGATAGCCTAGAAAAAGGCACAGGGTTGCCCCAGGCCTTCATGTTACTGGGTGTGGCTTACTCAATCTCAACGAGAGCGGCTTCCGCCTTGCGCAGGGTGAGCTCGTAGCCACGCACGGTCAGCTCCATGGGGTCGCCCAGGGGGGCCAGCTTGCGGACGAAGATTTCAGCGCCCTTGGTGAGGCCCATTTCCATGATGCGGCGCTTGAGCGCGCGTTCGCCATGCAGACGCTTGACGGTCACCCGGCTGCCAACCGCAGCCTGATCCAGGGTTTTCATGCCTTGCTCCTCAAACATGGATGTGGCGGGCCATGCCCTGGCCCAGGGCGATGCGGCTGCCCTTCACCAGCAGGATGAGGTCCCCGCCCAGGCCGCCCACCACGGTGACATCGCTGCCGGACACAAAGCCCAGCTCGCCCAGGCGCTGGCGCAAATCCGGCGGGCCGGAAATCCTGCGGATTACGTGGGTCTCCCCCGGTTTCATCAAGGTCAACGGCATTTTGTGCCCCCTCCTGGTTCATGTATCGTTAGCATTTGCTAACCCGTTGGTGAATAATAAGCCAGCAATCTGGCGATTTGAAGTTTATTCCGTCTAACCCCCGCTGTCAAGGGGTATGACGCACTCTTACAATCATTTTCAGTAGTCAAACATGATTTGGCGTGCAGAAGTAAAAATATAGAGATGCTTGTTTTACCAGTGAATTGATTCCTTGGTCAAGGAAGTTCAGGGCGTAAGGGCACGTCTTTTGCAATGAAGCGCGCAATCACAAACAAAATGAACCGGACAACCGGGAAAAGATGGTATACTGTGCGATGAAAACAGAAGCAGGAGCCAAGACGATGATCAAGAACCTGATAATTGACATGGGCAATGTGCTCATCCAGTTCAACCCCGCGCTGTTCATCGACCGCCAGGGCATCAAAGACATTGAAGGCCACCAGGCGCTGATGCGGAAAGTCTTCCATTCTGTGGAGTGGGTGCAGATGGACTGGGGCGTGCTGGATGAAAGCCAGTGCGAGAGCCTGGTGCTGCCGCGCCTGCCAAAGCATTTGCACAAAGCCGCCAGCCAGCTGATCCACAACTGGTCCAGCCCCGTGGTGCCCATCCCCGGCATGGCGGACTTCCTCAAGCGCTGCAAGGAAGCTGGATTCAAGCTTTACCTGCTGTCCAACGCCTCCAGGCGCCTGCACGACTACTGGCAGGACATCCCAGGGCATGAGCATTTTGACGGCCTGGTGGTGTCCGCCGACGTGGGCCTCATCAAGCCCCAGCCGGAGATTTTTGAGCATCTGCTGGACAGCTACCAGCTCAAGGCCGCAGAATGCCTGTTCATTGACGACATGCCGCTGAACATTGCGGGCGCTTACCAGGCCGGCATCCCGGGCTTCATCTTCCGGGACAATCTGGAGGAATTGGAAGCGCTCGTTTTCGGAAAGCAGTAAGCCTACAACAAAAGCAAAAGCGCTTGATGACCCGCATCAAGCGCTTTTTGTGACCGAAAAATCTTAGAATCCCACGCTGAAACCGCCATCCACCACCAAGGTGGTGCCGGTGACAAACTGGGATGCCGGGGCAGCTAGGTAAAGTGCTGCCCAGCCGATGTCCATGGGCTGCCCGGCGCGGGCCATGGGCGTGTGGCCCATGATTTTCTGGTAGCGCGCGGGGTCGGTGTCGGTGGCCTTGCGGAACATGGGGGTGTCGATGAAGCCGGGCAGGATGGCGTTAACCCGGATGCCGTCGATGGACACCTCCCCCGCCAGGCTGCGCACCAGGCCCAGCATGCCGGTCTTGGCGGCGCTGTAGGCCGCCACCTGGGTCAAGGCGTTGGTGGCGGCCATGGAGGAGATAAACAATATGCTGCCGGATTTCTGCGCGCGCATCATTGGCAGGAAGGCCTGGGTCAGAAAAAAGGAGCCCAGCAGGTGGACGTCCAGGATGCCCTGGAAATCTTCCCGGGTCAGCTGCTCCACCGGCTTTTTGACATGCTTGCCGGCGTTGTTCACCAAGACATCGATGCGGCCATAGGTGTCCAGCACCTTTTTGGCCAAAGCCTTGCAATCCGCGTCCAGGCTGACATCGGACACCTCATAGGCCGCGCGCTCGCCCAGCTCCTTACAGGCTTCCTGCAGCAATTCCTCCCGCCGCCCGGTCAGCACCACCTGGGCGCCCGCGGCGTGCAGGCTGCGCGCGATGGCCAGACCCAGGCCGCTGCCGCCGCCGGTGATGAGGGCCACCCGGCCCTGCATGCTGAAGGCTTGCTCAAACAAGTGATTCAATCGATTATCCCTCCATGTGATGGGTCAGGGCATCGTAAATGCCCAGCAGGTATTGCACGCCCAGCGCCCTGTCATACAGGCCGTAGCCGGGCAGGGACTGCTCGCCCCAGATGGCGCGGCCGTGGTCCGGGCGCACCGGCCCGTCAAAGCCGATGTCCAGCAAGGCCTTTATGATTTCCACCATGTCCAGCGACCCGTCCTTGGAGTAGTGCGCCGCCTCCTCAAACACGCCGGGGGCGTGGTGTTTGGTGTTGCGCAGGTGGGCAAAGTGGACGCGGCCCTTCAAGGAGCGGATGATGGCCGGGATGTCGTTGTCCGGCTTGCTGCTTAAGCTGCCCGAGCACAGGGTCACCCCGTTGTGCGGGTTGTCCACCGCTTTTAACAGCTTCTGGATGGGGTCCAGCCCTGTCACGATGCGCGGCAGGCCAAACACGCTCCAGGCGGGGTCATCAATGTGGATGGCCATGTTGACATCGTACTTGTCACACACAGGCATGATGGCCTTTAAGAAATACACCAGGTTGTCAAACAGCTTGGTTTCGTCAATGCCCTGGTAGAGCTCAAACAGGCGCTTGATGTTGGCCATGCGCTCGGGCTCCCAGCCGGGCAGCAGGTAGCCGCCGCTGTTTTTGCCCATCTGCTCAAACATCTTTTCGGGCACAATCTGGTCGATCTGCGCCTGGTCGTAATAGAACACGGTGGCGCCGTCCTCGCGCACCTTGAACAGGTCCGAGCGCACCCAGTCAAACACGGGCATGAAGTTGTAGCAGACCAGGTGGATATCGTTCCGGCCCAGTTTTTCAATGGTGCGGATGTAATTTTCGATGTATTGGTCACGGCTGCCCGCGCCCACCTTGATGTCGTCATGCACGTTGACGCTTTCAATGCCCAGCAGTTTCAGCCCCGCTTCCTCCACCTGGTGCTTGAGGGCTTTGATGCGTTCCTCCGGCCAGTCCTGCCCGGGCAGGGCGTCATAGAGGGTACTGATAATTCCGACAAGCCCCGGAATCTGGCGGATTTGCCACAATTTGACGGTGTCCTGCGCTTCGCCAAACCACCGCATGGACATTTTCATGGAGATGGCCTCCTTTGTTGATTCAAAATCGCCAAACCCATCCTATCACAAAGGGCTGGCTTTACTCAAGGTAATGACAGCGTTTAGCAGCCCAGGAAAAGGTTTTGATAAAAGCGATAGCCTTGCGTCAGTACCGCAACCGGGATGCGCTCATCCCGGCTGTGGATCATGTTCAGGTGTTCCCTTGAAAAGGCAAAGCCGGAGAAGCGGTAGACATTGTCCGCAATCCTGCAGAAGTGCCGGCTGTCGCTGGCTGCCACCATCAGATAAGGCGAGACAATGGCCTCGGGGTAGGCAGCGTTGATGGATGTTTTTAACCGCTCCCAGGCATCTCCCGTGGTGGGGGAGACTGCGGAAGGCTGACTGCCTTTGACGATGTTGACCTCCACCGGGTGGCCTCCCAGCGTCCGCTTCAGCTGTTCCCCCGCTTTTTCCATGCTGTCCCCGGGAATCAGGCGCAAGTTGAGCCCGGCGGTCGCCTGGCCGGGTAGCACGTTGTAGGCGGGGGAGGCAGAAAGGCGCGTGAGGGCGGCAGTGGTGCGCACCAGGGCGTTCAATTCCCCGCCGGACTTTTTGCAAATCAGGTCCAGCACCGGCGCAAAGCACCAGAGGTTGGCGAAAATCAGCTTGTACACAAAGGTGGAATGGCGCCCCAGGGTGTCAAACAACTCTTCCGCGGGCTTGGTCAGGGTGAAGGGCAGGGGTTTTTTCAGCAGGGTGTTCAACGCTTTTGATAATTCCCCCACCGCCTGCCTGGCCGGGGGCGCCGAGGCATGTCCGCTCTTGCCCTTTGCCACAAGGTCTATAAAGACGCTGCCTTTTTCTGCGATGCCAATCAAGGCGGCGTTTTCCTTGACCCCGGGGAAGACATTGGTCACCACCGCCCCGCCCTCATCCAGCACGAAGGCCGGCTGGATGCCGCGCCTGTTCAACTCGTCCACGATGGCGAAGGCGTCCTGGCCCAAAGTCTCCTCATCCCCGCCAAAGGAGAGGTAGACATCGTTTTGCGGCACAAAGCCGGCATGCAAGGCGTTTTCCGCGGCTTCCAGCACGCATAGCAGGGAACACTTGGTGTCCACCGCGCCCCGGCCCCAGATGTCCCCGTCCTTGATGAGGCCGGAAAAGGGCGGCACCGACCAGGCCGCCTCATCCACCGGCACTACGTCATAATGCGCCATCAGCACACTGGGCTTCTCAGCGCTTTTGCCCCTGATGTGAAAGAGCAGGCCGTTTTCCCCCACGCGTTCGGGCGGCGCCTGTTGATGGAGTTTGGGGTACAGGGTTTTCAGTAGTTCCCGGAAGCGTTCAAAGGCCTGGGCATCCGCGCGTCCTGCCTCGGTATAGCTGACAGTGGGCACCTGCAGCATCTTGGATAAATGTTCAGCCAGGCGATTCTCATCCACCTGGATGTCCGGGGCGCTTGTCGCGCTTTGCTTTTCGGGCACAAAGCGCAAGGCGCGGATGACCAGCAGGGCAACAAACGCCAGCAGCAGCGCCAGCACGACATAAAGAGCAATCATGCCTTTTTTCCCAGCTTGCCCTGCTTGTACAGCACGCGGGCGACCCCGATGGCAATCAGCGCGCCCACGGGCACCAGGATGCTGACCGATTTTGACAGCGAGGGCACCAGCATGAAGAGCACCACCATGAACAGCAGCGGGGCGATGGCAATCTTGGGGTTCTTGGAGATAAAGACCACGCCCAGGGCGCCAAAGAGGGCGGGCAGGATGTTGTCAAAGGCGGGCTTCAAGGCAGGGGACTCCAGCACAGGCTGGAGCGAGCCCAGCAGGAAAACGCCCAGGGCGATGATGAGGGTGGTGATGATGGAAGAGGACGCGATGGCGATGGTGGAGATGACATCCCCCTCCTCCGTGCCCGCGCGCACATTGGCGGCCTGCAGGGCGTTGAGCGCCGCGGGCACCTTCAAATTGGTGAGGTTGCCGGTGACAAAGCCCAGGTAGGAGCCGCCCGTACCCAGCATGGGCACGAAGGTGAAGACCTCGATGATGCCCACCGTCCAATACATGGGCAGCACGCCCACCAGGGCCTTGAGCAGGGCCGACAACGGCGGCCAGGCGTCAAAATAGATGCAGATGGCGGCGGGGATCATCAGCATGATGGCCAGCGCCATCCCGGCCCAGAGCCGCCCAGCCTTGTGCACCTGGTTTTCGTAGGCGGAAAGCGTAACAACCGGCTTTTGTGTGGTCATGTCAATTTCCTCCCATGATGGCGGTGATGGGGATAGACAGCGCCATGGCGCCCAGCATGGACAGCGGCAGGGCGTACTGCTCCAGCCAGGACCATTTCAGCACCTTGATGAGCAGGCCGCACACCAGCATCAGCAGGGCCGACATCAGGGCCACCGCGATGGGGATGAAGCCGGGCAGGCCCGCGCGCACATTGGCAAAGAGCAGGCCCACAAAGGCCGAGATCATGCCCAGGAAGAGCGCGTCCTGCAGGATTTCGCCCCAGCGGCGGTCCTTGCCCGTCAGGGAGACCATGCCGCCCTGGATTTTCTTTAAGCCAAACAGCACCAACAGCAGGCCCGAGAGGATGCCCAGGGACATCACCCAGGCGATGGTGGCGAAGGTGGCGGCATCGGTGATGGTCTCCGTCACCGGCGCGCCCATGGCGCTGACCGCCAGGGTGGCAGCGGGCAGCTCATAGGTGACCGCGCCCAGGACGCTTAAGCGGTACCAGGGAAAGGGCAGGCCCAGGAACTTGCTCAAGGTGATGACGCCCACCAGGATGGACACGGCGGGCGCCACGGAAAACAGCATGCTGGACAGGATGGTTTTGCGGATGACGCCGCTTGCGATGTTCAGCTTCCTGGCCTGGCGCGCGGCTTTCACCAGAAAATGGACCGACTGGGCCAGGATGAACACCACCACCAGCCCCGACAGCAGGTACAAGAAAGGATGGTTGACAGAAAACGCCATACAGACCTCCCCCTGTGAAGTTTTTACGAACCGCTTTGATTATACACGTTTTTCCATTATGCGTGGCTTGGGATTGATTTCGTTGAAGAAGGCCGCCGCCAGCATCACGATGCCGCCCACCAGCTGCCAGAAGGTGACGCTTTCCTTGAGCAGCAGCAGCGACAGCAGCACGGCGACCAGGGGGTCCAGGTAGCTCAAGATGGCCACCTGCTGGCCTTTCAGGCGCACGATGGAGATGAAGTAGAGGGCATAGCACAGCCCGGTGTGGAAGACGCCCAGGATGATGAGGGAAACCCAGCCGGAAACATCCAGGGATTGCACATGGAAGCCCTCTCCCAGCAGGATGGTGGGCACCATGACGATGCTCGCGCCCACAAACTGCAAGGTGGCGCGCACCAGGCCGTCAATCTGCCCGGACAGGCGGTTGATGGTGATAACCGTGGCATACAGCACGGCGCTGGCCAGCCCCAGCAGCACGCCCTTGACATCTGAAGAATTGCCGAAGGAAACGCCCAGTATCAGCACCAGGCCCAGGGTGGACAGGGCGAAACAAACACCTGTTTCCGGGTTAAACTTTCCTTCAGCAGCACCATGCCAAACACAATCATCAGGGTGGGCGCCAGGTAGTAGGCCAGGGTGGCCAGGGCGATGCTGGTGTGCTTGTAGGCCTCAAACAGCAAAATCCAATTGAAGGCCATCACGGCGCCCGACAGCAGGAACTTCCACAGCTGCTTTTTGTGTTCAATCAATAAGCGGTGCTTGCCGCTGATGAGCAGGTACAGCCCCAGCACAACAAGGGCGATGACCGCGCGAAACAGCGCGATCTCGGCGCTGGGCAGCGGGATGCCGCGCACAAGCAGGCCCACGGTGCCAAAGGCGATCACCGTGATGAGGAGCAGTTTCCTGGCCTTGCCGGGGTCCGGGTTGGGGGCGGGACGTGTGTCCATTGCTCACCTGCGACATGCTAATGGCTGCATGGTAGTGCTTGCGCCTGGCCCGGTCAAGTTTATCTTAGGTACAAAAAACGCGGCCACGCGGGCCGCGTTCACGCGAAATCGCCGTTCTTACAGCTTTTTCAGCTCCTCGAACACTTCGTTCAGGTCCGGCAGCTGGGGGATGTCATAGACCTTCACCCAGCGCACGATGCCCTCTTTGTCGATGATGATGTTGACGCGCTTGGACGCGCCCAGGTCATCCAGGAAGATGCCCTGCTCCTGCGCCACCTTGCCATGGGGATAGAAGTCCGACAGCAGCTTGGTCTTGCGGATGGACAGCACCTGCGCCCAGACCTTCTTGCTGGCCGCGGGGTCCACGCTCATGCCCAGGGCCACGGTGTTGAGCTTTTCAAACTTGTCGTGGTTGGCTTCCAGGGCGCGCATCTGGTCGGTGCACACGCTGGTCCAGGCCAGGGGGTGCCAGGACAGGAGTACGTTTTTGCCTTTCAGGTCAGACAGTTTGACCTGCCCGTCCTGGTTGTCCGCCAGCGTAAAATCTGGCGCTTTGCTTCCTACTTTCAGTTCCATTTCTTTTCCTCCATTTGATTGAGGGCCGGTAGACAGCCCGGGTCATTGTTTGCAAACTATGTATACCCGTTTGTGCGTGCGTTCAAGACCCTGGGATGGTATACTGATGGCAACATAGAAAAACGTGAGGTAAAGACATGTTGCCACGCATCACCCTGCTGGCCACCGGCGGCACCATCGCGAGCCAGCAGACGGACCAGGGGCTGATGCCCCTGACCACCGCACGGGAAATCCTGGATTTCATGCCCAGTTTGAGCCAGCTGGCCGACATCACCGCCCGGGATGTGTTCATGCTGGACTCCAGCAACATCCAGCCGGAGGAGTGGCAGCAGCTGGCCCAGGCGGTGCTGGAAGCCGCAAAAGGCGCGGACGGCATCGTCATCACCCACGGCACGGACACCATGGCCTACACGGCCTCAGCGCTCTCCTTCATGCTGCTGGGGATTGACATCCCCGTGGTGTTCACCGGCTCCCAACTGCCCCTCACCCACCCGCATTCCGACGCCCCGGGCAACCTGCGGGAGGCCTTCGCCATGGCGCTGTCCCAGCGCAAAGGCGTGTACATCGCCTTTCAACACAAGGTGATGTACGGCACCCGCGCGGTGAAGATGCGCACCCTGGGCTTTGACGCCTTTGACAGCATCAACATGCCGCCCATCGGCTTTTTTGACGCGGACGGACTGCACCTTCATCAAGTGCAGGATGCCTGCGCGCAAGCGGAGATTGACAACCCTTTGGAAATCGATTCAAAGGTCTTTTTGTTGAAGATGATGCCGGGCACGGACCCGGAAATCTTTGACCACATCCTGCGCGCGGGCTACCGCGGGCTGGTGCTGGAGGCCTTTGGCCTGGGCGGCTTGCACTATATCCGGCGCAACCTGATTGACAAGCTGCGCCATATCAGTGAGCAGGGCCTCATCACCCTGGTGACCACCCAGTGTCTGTATGAGAAGGCGGATTTCAACATTTATGAAGTGGGCAAAGGCTTTCAAACACCGGGCATCTACGGCGCGCACGATATGACCACCGAGGCCGCGGTGACCAAGCTGATGTGGGCGCTGGGCGACATTGAAAAACGCCAGGCGTACTTGACCAAGTGCCTGGCGCATGAGATGAACGAAAAGACTACACCTTAGGGAATCGGGATAAATTTTTGCAAAGCCCCAGATTTATGGAATCGGAATAAACTTTTGTAATAAATATTTCCCCCACGCCAGGGTTTCCCGGGCGTGGTTTTTTAACCAGAATTCGGGCTTGATGGGGCTGGCCGCGGGCGAGGGGTTGAGCGCCAGGTCGCGGGCAATCTGCAGGGCGCGGGGCATGTGGTAGTCGCTGGTGACCACCAGGATGTCGATGATGCCCTGGGGCAGAAGCCTGGCGGCGTTCGCCATGTTCTCCTTAGTGTTAAAGCTGGTCTCGTCCATTAAAATGTGCTCTGGCTTTACGCCGTGGGCGATGAGCCAGTCCCGCATGACCGAGGCTTCGGTGGCAGGCTCGTTGGGGCCCTGAGCGCCGGTCACAACGATGGGCAGGGGCCGTGATTTGTAGGCTTCCAAAGCCTTGGCCAGGCGCCATTCCAGCTGCACGCTGGGCGTGCCATCCTCATTGACCTGGGCGCCCAGCACCACGATGGCGTTGTAGCTGCTTTCACGGGGCAGGGTGTGCTCCTTAAACAGCAAATAGCCAAACAACACAATGTAGCTCAGCGCGCCCAGCACGATGAGCCAGCCGATCAATTTAATCAGCATGCCAAAGCACCCCGGTCTTCTGTTTCTTGCCATGATACATCCTTCCCATGTTTAGAGGAGGCCTTCTGATAAAAAGCTAAAGGCCGCGTCGCCCGCTGCGATGATGTGGTCAACAATCTGAATGTTTAGCGGCGCCAGAATGCCCTTGAGCGCCCGGGTCAGCTCAATGTCCGCCCTGGAGGGCTGGGCTGTGCCCGAGGGGTGGTTGTGCGCCAGGACGCAGCCCGCCGCGTGGTTGCGCAGCAGTTCGCCCGCGATCAGGCGGGGGTAAACCGCGGTCTCTCCCTCATCGCCGGAGGAAATCAGGCTGCTTGTGATGACCTTGCCCTTGGGGTCCAGGGACAGCACATAGAAGCGCTCCACCTTCTCCCCCATCAGCAGCGCCTGGCAACGCTTGATGTAGCCTTCCTGCCCGGCGTCGTTTTCACGCGCCTGGCCCTGGCGGTAGGCGCGGAAGAGCGGCAGCAGCAAGGTAATCAGGGTGGCGGCGCTCTCACCAATGCCCTTCACCTGCTGAAGGTCCTTCGCGGAGGCCTCCAGCACGCGATTGAAATTGCCAAAGTGCCGCAGCAGGTCGTAGGCCAGGGGCTTGACGTCCTTGCGGGCGATGGCAAAGGTCAGCAGCAGCTCAAGCGCCTCATGCGGCGCGAAGCCGGACAGGCCCGCTTGCAAAAAGCGCTGCCGCAGCCGTTCCCTGTGCCCTTCGTGATCACTCATGCACAGCAGTATAGCATAGGGTTTTTCAGTTCGAAAGCCCGGTCAAACGGGTGCCAAAGAGGCCTGGAAATGCCGCAGGATGGGCGGCTCCCAGGTAATTTTGTAGCCGGTCCTGATGTTTTCCCGGTTGTTCCATACGACATGGATGGCGTCCAGCACCATGTCGTAATGGCTCTGGGTGTAGACGCGCCGGGGGATGGCCAGGCGGGTGAACTCGTTGTAGGACCGCAATTGCTTGCCGGTGTCCGGGTCGTTGCCCATCATGAAGGAGCCGATGTCGCAGGTGCGCAGGCCGCACTCCTTGTACAGCTCCACCGCCAGCACCTGGCCGGGGAACTGGTCATAGGGAATGTGCGGGTAAAAGCGCTTGGCGTCCAGGAAGATGCCGTGCCCGCCGGCCGGGGACTGGTAGGGGATGCCCTTGTCATCCAGGAAGCTGCCCATGTAGGCGATGCTCTGCAATCGGTAGCGCAGCCAGTGCTCGTCCAGGCCCTCGTACAGACCCACCGCCAGGGCCTCAAGGTCCCGGCCATTCAATCCGCCGTAGGTATAAAAGCCTTCGTATGAGATGCAGTTGGCCTTGATCTGCTGGATATAGGGCGCTTTGTCGTCCTTCACGCCCAGCAGGCCGCCCATATTGACAATGGCGTCCTTCTTGGCGGACATGGTGAAGGAGTCGGCCAGGTCAAAGAAGGCCCGGGTGATGTCCCTCACCGACAGGTCCTGGCAGCCTTCCTCACGGAGTTTGACAAACATGGCGTTTTCGGCAAAGCGCGCGGCGTCGATGTTGAGGTGGATGCCGTACTCCCGGCAGACCGCGGCGGTTTCCTTCATGTTTTGCAAGGACACCGGCTGGCCGCCGGCGGAGTTGTTGGTGATGGTCATCACGACCATACCGATGTTGCTGGCGCCTTTTTCCTCAATGTGTTTGCGGAGCTGGGCGATGTCCATGTTGCCCTTGAAAGGGGCCCGCAGGGAGGAGTCCAGCGCCTGCGGGTTGCAGGCTTCCAGGCAGCGGGCGCCAGCCAGCTCCACATGGGCACGGGTGGTGTCAAAAAAGAGGTTGGCGATGGCATAGTTGCCTTTATGCAAAAAGATGGGCAGCAGCACCTTCTCGGCGGCCCGGCCCTGGTGCACCGGCTGGATGAAGCGGTGGCCGAAGATGTCCTGGCCGGCTTCCACCAGGCGGTAATAGCTTTTGCCCCCGGCATAGGCCTCGTCCCCGCGCATCATGGCCGACCACTGCTGGTCACTCATGGAGTTGGTGCCCGAGTCCGTCAGCGTGTCCACATAGACATCCTCGCCTTTTAGGCGAAAGAGGTTGTAATCGGCCTCACGGATGGCCTGTTCACGTTCTTCACGTGTCGTGACCTTGATGGGTTCCACCATCTTGATGCGGTAGGGTTCGGGCATGAAACGCTGCATGGCCAGCACCTCCAGTTATTTGTTGCTGCCCTCAAAGTACAGCATAAAAACATTGCTGTCAATTTGAAAAGAGATAGAAAAACCGGGCAGCGCGCGGCTGCCCGGCAGGTGAAAATGCGGGGTCTTATACTGATGTAAATCATTAATGCATCCAAAGCGGTGAGAGATTTTGGCTTTATACGAGGAAGGAATCCGAAGGTGTAGCCATAGCTACATTGAGGATTTCTGACGATGTAGAAAGTCAAAAGATCCAGCGCGACGATGCATTAAGGATTGAAATTAGTATTACCTGGCTGCGCCGCGGATGTCCTCGCCCAGCCAGAAGCGCTTGAGCGGCATGAAGAGCAGCAGGCCAATCACCAGGGCGATGAGGGTTTCGGGCAGCATGTAGCCGCCGTTGTAAATCAGGGAGTACAGGGGGGCTGCCAGGCCCTGCTCATTGGGCCAGAGGGCATCCCAGATAAGCCAACCGGAAGCGAAGTGGCACAGGAAGCGCAGCGCGCACACCAGCAGGATGCCGCCGCCCAGGGCCACCAGGTGATTTTTGAGGCGGTCTTTGAACACCGCCGCAAGGCCTATCACGGTGTAGGCCAGCACATAGTCCAAAAAGGCGATGAAGAACATCTGCAGCACGTTCTGGCCATAGGTGACGTTCATAAAGCCGATGAACATCTGCAAAAGGGCGAAGACAAAGGCGGAGAACAAGCCCTGCGCCGTGCCCCAGCGCCAGGCGATCAGCACCAGGGGCAGGATGCTGCCCAGGGTGACGCTGCCGCCAAAGGCCCAGGGCGCCTTGAAGGTGGCAAATTCGTTCAGGACCAGCGACACGCCAATGAGGATGGCGCTTTCAAGCATTTTCCGGGTGGCCAGGCTTGATTGGCTTCTCTGGGTCATGGTTACCTCCAACAAAATAATAAAATGAAAAACCGCCCGCGGACAGATGCGGACGGCTGAAATGAAAAAAAATTCCCTACGCCGGCATTATCCGGATCAGGTTCAAGGGTCCCGGGCACAAGCCCGATCTCAGCCGGCAGAAGCCAGCACCCCTGTGCCAACCTGGCACGGGTACAAGGTAGCACGCCGGGCGTGAAGTTGTCAAGGCAGGAAGCGCGTGCTAAAATTGAAGCAGTGAGCTACATCAAAAAGGAGGTGCAGGCCCCTGTTTAGGAAGAAGGACGCAAAAAGGGCGCTTGACACCCTGCCACTGGAAGAACTGCTGTTTCTGGCCGACACGGCGCAGGACCCCAAAGCGGTCTACGAAGCCCTGGCGGAAGCCCGGAAACGGGAGCCCCAGAACCTTGCGGTGCAGCGGAAATTGCTGATGCACGGCCGCCTGCACGAGCGCAGCGCGAAGAAGATGGATTTTTCCGTCATCAAGTGCTACCTGCTGCACGCCTTTGAACACCCCGAGGACCACAAGGACGGCGAGCAAAAAGCCATGGCGCGGGAACTGTTTGATGACCCGCAGTTGCAAGTCTGCCTGGATTTGGCGCAGGACAAGGCGCATTTTTTGCAGACCTACCTGGAGGATTTGAGCCGGGAGTACATGCGCGTCTTTGTAGCGCCCGACAGTACCCACATCCCCCGCGTCTTTGGCCTGTCCTTCAAGGGTACGCTGCCCAAGTACCTGGCCAAGCCGGCAAGAGACATCATTCACAACATCCTCTCTTCCCCCTATTTCAACGAGGAGGAAGCCAGGGTGCTGGCCCGCGCCTTCTATCGCGCGTTTTATGACTATGCCCACGGCGAGGCGCGGGAGCTGGACAGCCTGCTGGGCGCGCAGCTTCGCCAGGCGCTGCAAAGGGAGGACGGATGAAGCTCATCAAGCGCCTGCTGGCCATCGCGCTGTCATTGCTGCTGGTAGGCTTGTTCTATGCCTTCGCGGTGCTGATGGAAGGCGAGGACAAGCGGCAAAGCACCCAGTTTGTGGTGGAGGAATTAGCAGAGCCCCTCACCGCCATCACCCCGGTTCAGTCCCAGGACAGCAAAGTGCTGTTAGAACGCTTTGGCGCGGCCTTTCCCCTTCCGGAGGGTTTTACCTTAGGGCAGGTTGAGAATGGCAGCTACCATGGCTACCAGACCCGCCGCATCACCCTGCAGGGCAAGCAAGCCCTGGTGACCGGCATCCGCCCATCCTCCGCCGCGGCCCAGCTTGCGCCTAAAGACGCCCAATTCGAAAGCACCATCCGCGCCCTGCTGGGCTACCCGCTTATGATTGCGCAGGTGGACGGCTATGACGCATATTCCCTCATCACCCCGGACGCCGCCTTTTTGATCCAGGTGCCTTCAGGCAGCCAGCCCGGCGCCTTCGACCTCATCCAAGCACGATAAGAAACGGAGTAAACATGCCCACGACCGCCTCACAAAAGCGCAACACCGGCGACCTGATCCGCCGCTTCATCCCCTATTACAAGCCCTACCTGGGCATCCTCAGCCTGGACCTGCTGTTTGCCATGCTGACCACGGTCTGCGCCCTGGTCTTCCCCTTGATTGTGCGGCAGATCACCGACCTGGCCGTCTCTGACGCCGCGGGCATCACGCTGGCTGTCGTCGCCAAGCTGGGCGGGCTGTACATCGCCCTACTGCTGCTGGAAGCCGGCAGCCGCTACTACATGCAATCCCAGGGGCACATCATGGGCGCCAAGATTGAGCGGGATATGCGCTCCAACCTCTTTGCCCATTTGGCGCAGCTGTCCTTTTCCTATTACAGCGACACCAAGATTGGCCAGATCATGGCGCGCATCACCAGCGACCTGTTTGACGTAACCGAGTTCTCCCACCACTGCCCGGAGGAGTTTCTAATCGCCGGCATCAACCTGGTGGTGTCCTTTGTGGTGCTGTCGCAGATGAACCTGACGCTGACCGTCATCATCTTTGTATCCCTGCCGCTGATGTTGATTTCCATCGTGCTGTTCAACCGCAAGATGCGCGACACCTTCAAGGCCACCAGACATCAGGTGGGCGAAATCAATGCCCAGGCGGAAGACAGCCTGCTGGGCATGCGCGTGGTGCAGTCCTTTGCCAATGAGGAGCTGGAGAGCCGGAAGTTTGAGCGCGGCAACCAAACCTTTGTGGAGTTGAAGAAAATCCAGTACCGGGTGATGGCCGCCTTCCATTCCACCACACGGCTGTTAAACGGCCTGATGAACCTGCTGGTGATTGTGGCCGGCGCCTACTTCCTGGCCAAGGGGCAGCTAAGCCCCGGCGAGTTCGCCTCCTATCTTTTGTATGTCAACCTGCTGCTCAACACCGTCACCCGATTGGTGGACTTCATGGAGCAGTACCAGAGGGGCTTGAGCGGCATTGAGCGCTTCTTTGAAATCATGGACGCGCCGCTGGAGATCAAGAACAGCAAGGACGCCAAGGACATTGAAAACATCCGGGGCGAAATCACCCTGGACCATGTCACCTTCCAATATGGCGACAGCCTGGACAAGGTGCTGGACGATGTCCAGCTCTTTGTGCCCGCCGGGCAGAACGTGGCCCTGGTGGGCCCCAGCGGCTCGGGCAAAACGACATTGTGCAACCTCATCCCCCGCTTTTATGATGTGACGCAGGGCCGCGTGCTGATTGACGGCAAGGACGTGCGGGACATCACGCTCAAATCCCTGCGCGGCAACATCGGCACCGTGCAGCAGGATGTCTATTTGTTCTCGGGCACCGTGTTTGACAACATCGTCTACGGCAAGCCCGGCGCCAGCCTGGAAGCGGTCCAACAGGCCGCCAAGCGCGCGGGCGCGCACGACTTCATCGAAGCCTTGCCCAATGGCTATGACACCTACGTGGGCGAGCGCGGCGTGAAGCTGTCCGGCGGGCAGAAGCAGCGCCTGTCCATCGCCCGGGTGTTCTTAAAGGACCCGCCCATTCTGCTGCTGGACGAGGCCACCAGCGCCCTGGACAACGAATCCGAGCTGCTGGTGCAGCAATCCCTGGAGGAGCTGGCCAAGGGCCGCACCACGCTGACCATCGCCCACCGCCTGACCACCATCCGCAACGCCGATGTCATCTGGGTACTGACGGACAAGGGGCTGGAGGAGAGCGGCAGCCACCAGGAGCTGCTCAAGAAGCGCGGGCTGTACTGGCAGCTGTACCAGATGTACACGGAAAAATCAGAACAGGCTGAAAAGGCCCCGGACGCGGTATATTCCAGTAACTGACGACAAAAGGAGAACAGCATGGACGTAATGTTTCTGGGCGCGGCGCGAGAAGTCACAGGCTCTTCCTACCTGGTCACCGTGCAGGGCAAGCATGTCCTGATTGACTGCGGCATGGAGCAGGGAAAAGACACCTACGAAAACCATGAGCTGCCCATCAACCCGGCGCAAGTGGACACGCTGGTATTGACCCATGCCCACATCGACCACTCCGGCATGGTGCCGGCCCTGGTCAAGCAGGGCTTCCGGGGCACCATTCACGCCACAACGGCCACCCACATGCTGTGCGACATCATGCTGCGCGACTCCGCCCACATCCAGGAGATGGAAGCCCAGTGGCGCAACCGCAAGGCGGAGCGCTCGGGCGAGCCGCCCTATGAGCCCATCTACACTCAGGAGGACGCGGAGACGGCGCTGAAGCTGTTCGCCCCCCTGCCCTACCGTGAAAAGCGCGAAATCCTGCCCGGCTGCGTGCTCAGCTTCACCGACGCCGGCCACCTGCTGGGAAGCGCCAGCGTGACGCTGGAATTGTACGACGCAGACAACACCAAGAAGACCCTGGTGTTTTCCGGCGACATCGGCAACATCAACCAGCCCATCATCAACGACCCCCAGCATTTGCAGGACGCGGACTTTGTGGTGATGGAATCCACCTACGGTGACCGCCTGCACGGCGAGCGCCCGGACTACATCGCGGACTTCACCGATGTGCTGCAGACCACCTTCGACCGGGGCGGCAACGTGGTCATCCCCTCCTTTGCCGTGGGCCGCTCCCAGGAAGTGCTGTACTTCCTGCGCGAAATCAAGGAGCGCGGCCTGGTGCAGGGACACGACGGCTTCCCGGTGTACATGGACAGCCCGCTGGCCATCAAGGCCACCCGCATCTTCATGGAGACCGAGCCCCATGTGTTTGACGAGGAGATGCAGGCCTTGCTGCGGGAAGGCCGCAACCCCATCAGCTTCCCGGACCTCAAAATCTGCGTGACCGCGGACGAGAGCAAGCAGATCAACTTCGAAAAACGCCCCTGCGTCATCATCTCGGCCTCCGGCATGGCCGAAGCCGGCCGCATCCGCCACCACCTAAAGCACAACCTGTGGAAGCGCGAGGCCACCATCCTGTTTGTAGGTTACCAGAGCGTGGGCACCCTGGGAAGGCAATTGGTGGACGGCGCCGAGACCGTGCGCTTGTTCAATGAAACTGTCAACGTGAACGCCCAGATCCGCATGCTGCGCGCCATCTCCGGCCACGCCGACCAGAAGGGCTTGCTGGACTGGGCACAGGCCTTTAACCCCAAGCCCCAGCGCGTCTTTATCACCCATGGCGAGGAGGAGGTGGCCCTGGCCTTTGAAGGCCTGCTCAAGGAGCGCGGCTACCAGACCTATGTGCCCTACTCCGGGGACAGCTGGGACCTGGTACGCGACGCGCGCGACCAGGCCGGGGACCGCGCCCTGGCCAAAAAAGCCAAGGCCAGGCAGAAGCAGGCCAAGGTTGACAAGCGCAACACCGCCCTGCAGCAGGCCCTGAACCGCCTGACCAACCTGGTCAACGCCAGCCAGGGGCTGTCCAACAAGCTGAAAGACAAGCTGGCCAAGCAAATCCACGACTTGGCAAAGCGCTGGGAATAATTTGTCTGCCCCCAGTCTTTGTAC
>LSQX01113403.1_pt1 | contig 18276 bp, 15 predicted proteins | sample 654561 | NCBI WGS metagenome assembly LSQX01 (sample SAMN04489861, study PRJNA283612) | anaerobic digester metagenome | isolation source: 4 biogas reactors fed with cattle manure at either 37C or 55C with and... | place: Denmark: Kongens Lyngby | collected 2014
AGATGTGTATAATTTGCCCGTGCTTCTCTGCGCCCAACTGGTTTGAGACCTCCGCTTCCATCAACTGAGCGCACAGCCATTCCAGCATGTTGAGCATCGGGTCTTGTTCTCCATAAACCGGAATGGCATCCTTTGGAAGCACGTGGTATCCTTGCCTTGAGCCGCTGGTTCTCTTCCTTTTGAAGGTATCGGCAACATCCATTGTAGCGGAGTCCCAGTGGCTTGCCCATATCCTTTCATCCCGGGCAAAGTTGTGAACATTATTGTACTCTATTCACTATTCTGGCATTTCGCAAAATGGATGTTATAAAGATTGGTTCCAACAGCATGCTGGAGCAATTGAACAGGGAGATTCGAAGGAGAACCAGAGCGGCTGGAATCGTCCCGTACCAGGAATCCTATCTGAGGCTGGTATAGATTTCCTTGATGTAATAATCCGAGGAATGGTCAGTTGCTTCCCTGAACAAATATAATGAAAGTCGATGCATCAGCTGACAACAAAGAAATTTATTGCGGCACATAGTGTTCAAATCTACAACATCACTTGTGAGTGCTGATGTATGACCTCTACCGATGATTGACATCAGATTTGAATGAGCCCTGCAAATAAACCTCATCAAGCACTGCGCGAGCATACTTTCTGATCTTGCATATCTGATCAAACCAGTCACTTTCGCCATGGTCCCAGGCTTCGGTGACGAAAAGATGGACACCCAGCGTGTGAGCTGCTTTGATGCCAGATAGGAAATCCACGTTCCCCTCGCCAAAACGCATATCTCGGTATTTACCGGGTACCGTTTCTTTTAGGTGCATCGCTAGTATATGTCCTTGACCTGTATTCAGGTCTTGTATGAGGGGTATTTTATACAACGATGCCGAATTGCTTAGGTTTCCAAGATCAGGATATACTCCCAAATATGGCGAATTTATCTTATGGACATATGCCATCGCCTTTTCCACTGTATCCATAAATGCGGTTTCCATCGTTTCAAATCCCAACAGGATACCATAGCACGCAGCATATTCAACGCACACATGCAAATTTTGAAGAAAACGTGCCCTTGTCTGATCTGTTCCTGCTTCATAATAAACATCGTATCCTGCCAGTTGGATAATCCTTGATCCAAGCCTGCTTGCTAGCAGCACTGCTTTTTTCAGTATTTCAAGGTTTCTTCCCTGAATCTCGGGGCTTATACTTCCCAGTGGATATTTCCTATGACCGCTTAAGCATATAGAGCCTAAGGGAATGCCGGCTCGCGCAATGGCATTTGAAATATCCCTGCATTCTGCTTCCGTCCAATCCAGTCTGGCCAATTTTTCATCCGTTTCATCAATACTCAGTTCGACAAAATCAAACCCAGCCTGTTTAGCACAGGATAACTTTTCTTCCAGGCTCAGCCGGTTCGGCATTGCCTTTTCATATAGGCCGATTCTGTATTTCATCAACGTGTTCCCCTTTGTGCTTCCCGAATTTTTTGCTGCGAATTCTGTTCGTGGCATAGCCGACTCAATCCACGATAGACGGCAATGCAAAGATGAAACAGAAAATCCTACAGCACCTTTAGGTTAAAGATACTTCAAGTTAAGCCGAATGGCAATGCTAATACCGGAAGGCAAGCGATAATTCGTGATAATTCTATAAAACAACGTCGGGATAGTGGTTGACATGCTCCAAGTCCTATGCTAATCTGATTGTAGTAATTATGCTTCGTTTCTTGATGAGCATCTGATTTGGATTGGTCACGAATTATTGGAGAATCGGGAGTATTCCTGAAGCGGGGCAAAAATACACCGACAATAAAGTTGTTTTTGAACAACTGTCGGTATTTTCAAACGATCGTATTGTGTTAAGAATTTGGGATATTTATGAGATTGTGATACCCAACTATGACGCCAATTAGACAGGATTGAATGGTGAATATATGGAAGCAGACGAGCACAACGGAAAAAATCGTATCTGTAAGCGATAACAGAGAGGAGGGGCGTTACAGGTTTTGTGATTCTGCTTTCATAAAAATTTTACGGAGGTCAAGCTTGAATGAATAGGAAATTTGCATTACTGATAGCATTAATGATGCTCTGCACGACACTTCCTATGCTTGCGGGGGCTGAAGAGTTCAACTGGCGTGCGCATGAAGGCACGAAGCTGCAGGTTATGTTCAACCAGCACAACTACCAAAAAGCTGTCACGGATTATGGTAAGATTGAAGAATTTGAAGCGCTGACCGGAATCGAAGTTGAGTATTCAGTGACCCCGGAAGAAAACTATTTCGACAAACTGAATATCGCGCTTTCCTCTCAGAGTGGCGAGCCGGACATCTTTATGACCGGTGCCTATCAGGTTTGGGAATATGCCTCCGCCGGCTTCATGGAACCATTGGAAGGCTATATCAATGACCCGGCGAAAACTGCTCCTGACTACAACTTTGATGACTTCTACCCCAGCATCGCCGGCACCCTCAGGTGGGACCTCGTTGCCGGGCATCCCGTCGGTTCGGGTTCTCAGTGGTCCATCCCCATGGGGTATGAACTTAACAACATCGCATACAACCATAAGTATTTTGAAGAAGAGGGTATCGAGCTGCCCAAGACGACCTCTGAACTCTATGAATTATCAAAGAATCTCACAGAGTGGAGCGGAACCGGTTCCTATGGTATGGCAGTCCGCGGAACACGCAACTGGGCGACCATTCACCCAGGTTACATGACCCTGTTCTCCACCTGGGGCGGCAAAGACTTTGAGGTTGTCGACAACAAGCTTGTTTGCCAGCTGGACAGCCAGGCTGCCATTGAGATGACTGAATATTGGGTGAAGCTGATTGTGGACGGCTCATCTCCGCAGTGGGCAACCTTTACCTGGTATGAGGCGGGCTCACATCTGGGCGCCGGTGTCGCGGCTATGCTGTATGACGCAACCTGCAACGGCTACTTCCAGAACTATCCTGAAGGCGCTTCGGCCCAATCAGGCAACTTAGGCTGGTATCCTGGTGTTGTACCGGATGGATCCGGCTTGACTGAAGGGGACATCAAATCCAATGTTTGGGTATGGTCAATGGGCATGAACGCCAGCTCCAAGAATAAGGACGCTGCCTGGCTGTTCCTGCAGTATTTCACAAGTCCCGAATTCATGCTATTCTCCGGCACAGATGCAGCCTGCGCTGACAGTCCGCGCGCATCCGTAGCGGAATCTGACGCGTACAAGTCGATTGTCGGGAAATCCATTGGATACCTGGAGGCACTTGATGTGCTGCTCCCCAATGCGACCATCCAGTTCACCCCTCAGCCGTACTTCTTTGAGACGACGACAGAGTGGGCGGCGACTCTTCAGGATCTGGTGGAAGAATACCGCAGGAATGGTTCTTGCGATACCGCCGCTGCCATGAAAGCGCTGAAGGCAAAGCTTGATATTGCGGTCAGTGATATCATCATTGAGTGACGAATAAAGCCTGACCGCTGACTCTGTTTCTCTCAAAACAAGGTCCAAAGAGAGATGTGATCTCTCTTTGGACCTGTTCTAAGGGATTTAGCGTTGCGAAGAAAAGTAAGGAAGGAGTTGCCAAGCCTTGAATAATCTTGAGGGTACCCATACTGGTGCCAATGGGGGAATGCCGGTCGGTATCAATTCTGCTCCCTGGAAAATGCGGATCAGGCCTTATTTGATTGTAGCACCCGCATTACTGATTACTATCGGCATCCTGATTCCCTTTGCGATGGCGATTTATTTTTCACTCACAGCGTATACATTCAGGATTCCAAATTCTGCCTTTGTCGGTCTTCGGAACTGGACAAGGATGTTTGAAAATCCGCAGTTCTGGAACGCGGTAAAAGTAACTCTAATTTATGCGTTCTGGTCTACGCTGGTAGAAATGCTGCTCGGGCTTGGTATCGCAATGCTGCTTGGCAACCTAAATAACAAGTTTTCGCGTATCATGCGTGTTGCCCTTATATTTCCCCTGATGGTCGCTCCTGTTGTTGGTACGGTCATCTGGCAGCTGATGCTGCGAAGTTCTGTCGGCATCATTGACAAAATGCTGAATGTTATTGGCATTTTCGGGGCGCAATGGGGCGCTTCGCATCAAACGGCGATGATGACCGTCGTAATGATCGATGTATGGATCAACTGCCCCTTTGTAATTATCTTGATACTGGCAGGAATCCAGTCCCTTCCCAAGTCCCCGTTTGAATCCGCAAAAATCGATGGTGGAAGTGCCTGGTTCAATTTTAGAAATTTGATGCTTCCCATGTTGAAGCCCTGTATCCTGATAGCACTTCTTTTCCGCTTGATGGCAGCGCTTCAGGAGTTCAGCATAATCTTTGCGCTGACAAAGGGAGGACCGGGTGACACGCTCATGTCATTGTCTGTTACCGCATATACACAGGGTTATATGTATCAGAAATTTGCCTCTGCCCTTCCCTTTATTCTATTTCTTTGGTTACTGGTGAATATTAGCGCCAATATCATTGTGAAGGCCTGGCGCAAGGCCCAGTATCAGGCTGCTGGGAAAGAGATGGAAGAATTGGAAACGAAGCGCGGACATGGCGGCGCGAAACAAGCCGTTGTGAAAGGGGAGTGAATATATATGACCGCACGAAAAAGACTGGTGGCCATCCTCCAAAATGGAGGCTTAGCGATTTACGCAATTTTTGCGCTGTTTCCCTTGCTTTGGATGGTCTTGTTGACCTTCAAGTCGGACGCCGAAATGTTGACAACCACTTTTATCTTTACACCGACGCTTGTCAACTATGAGCAGGTGCTGATTCATTCTGACTATTTTCGCTACATAAAAGATTCATTTATCGTTTCTACCGGCGCCGTGTTGGTTTCAGTATTGGCGGGGGTACCGGCTGCCTATGCCTTTGCGCGCTACAACTTTAAGAAAAAAGAAACGATTGCGTTTCAGATCCTTTCCTTCAAGTTCGCGCCGGAGATCCTGGTGGTTCTTCCACTGTATATGCTGTACCGTCAGATGGGGATATACGACTCATACTTCGGCTTGATATGGGTGTACCAGCTTATCTCAATGCCACTGATTATTTGGGTCGTGCGTGGTTATTTCGAAGACATTTCGGTAGAAATTGAGCACGCGGCTCAAGTTGATGGATATCCGTGGTGGCAGATTTTTTTGAAGATCCTGCTACCGCTGATCAAGCCTGGTTTGGTTTCATCCGCTTTGCTGTGCTTTATTTTCGCATGGAACAGCTTCACGTTCCCTTTACTTTTAGCAGGGATTAAAGTGGAACCCATAACAGTCGCAGCAACCAAATACCTGGCGCAAAGCACTGTCCATTATGGGCAGATGGCCGTAGCCGCAACTTTCTCCGCTTTACCGTCCATCATTTTTGCGGTTATTATCCAGAAGCATTTGGTACGTGGCCTTAGTTTTGGCGCTGTGAAAGGATAATGCGAAATGGCAAAAATTGAACTGATCAATGTAACCAAGCGATTCGGAAAAGTGACAGCCCTGAAAAACGTAAACCTTGAAATTCATGATAAGGAATTTTTTGTGCTGTTCGGACCGGCGGGTGCCGGTAAAACGACGATCCTGAATAACATCGCGGGGATTCAGATTCCGGATGAGGGCATGATTAAAATTAGCGGAGAGATTGTGAATCAGGTCGATCCTGCCCACAGAAATGTGGCAATGGTGTTTGAAAACTACGCATTATATCCGAATAAGAATGTATATGACAACATTGCTTCGCCGCTACGCAGCCCAATGCACAAAAAGGATGAAGCGTACATAAAGAGCGCTGTGCTTAAGGCGGCAACCCTCATGAAGATCGAAATGCTGCTGGAACGCCTGCCCAGCCAACTAAGTAATGGGCAGCGCCAACGCGTAGCTTTGGGAAGGGCATTGGTACGGGATCCCAATGTGTTTTTGATGGACGAGCCACTGGCACATTTGGATGCCAAACTGCGCAACCTCATGCGTGGCGAACTGAAAGAGATGCAGCACAACTTCGCAACCACCTCGATTTATGTCACCCATGACTTTATGGAGGCCATGTCACTGGCGGATCGTATTGCCATCATAGATAACGGTGAGATTATTCAGGTGGGAGTGAGTGATGAGATTTACTATATGCCCAAGAATCAGTTTGTCGCACAGCTGATGGGAGACCCGGAAATCAATCTCATCTCTTGTGAACTGGTCCAGGATGTGCAAGGGTTCATCTGTATTTGGGAAGAGGCAGAGGATCACCCTTTCCGCCTACTGGTGGAATCCGAACTATTCAAGCGATTTAAAGCGATTGATAACAGCACAATCCATTTGGGCATTCGCCCGCAAAACATCCACTACGATTTTGAACCTGTGGACGGTGCTATAAGCGGCACAGTCTACAGCTTTGAGACCATAGGAAATAAATCCGTGTTGACCGTACAAATCGGCAGTACTCATGTTCGGGTCATCGCGCCCAATGGGTTGCAGGTTAAACTGGATCAGCCGGTCTATATTAGTATAGACATTCAACGGGCAATTTTCTTTGACAGTGTAACCAAGGAATACATCGGTCGCTACGATGAGGCCGCTGTGATGAAACTGGTGGAAGAACAAAAAAATGAATCATCCAAGGAGGCGCTGGAAAGCCATGGCTAAATTGGTGATTAGGAACCTGTATAAGCGTTATGACAATGCCGGAAAGAAGAAAAGAAAAGCTCAGCTGAATCCGTATGCTGTGGATGATTTGACATTGGAGTGCATTCAGGGGGAGTTTGTTGCACTGCTTGGGCCATCCGGATGCGGCAAAACGACGACTCTGCGAATGATTGCAGGGCTTGAGGAAATCACGCAAGGTGATATTTTCATCGGCGACATACGCGTGAATAATATCCCACCAAAGGACAGGCGTATTGGTTTGGCGTTTGAGGATTACGCGTTGTACCCGCCTTTAACGGTTAGAGATAATATCGCTTATAATCTGCGCGCAAAAAAAGTAGATAAGGCTGAAATTGATCGTCGTGTCAATGAAATCGCCAAGTTGATGAATGTTGAATCCTTGCTGAATGTAATGCCGATCAAATTATCCGGCGGCCAAAAACAAAGGGTGAATATTGCCCGCGCAATCGTTCGCAGGCCTGAGCTTTTATTGATGGATGAGCCGCTCTCTCACTTGGATGGGAAAATGCGCCAGGCAATGAGAATAGAAATCAAGCGCCTACACAACGAAATCGAATGCACATCTGTATATGTGACACATGATCAACTGGAAGCGATGTCTTTGGCGGACAGGATTGCCATTATGGATCTTGGGAAACTGCAGCAGTTCGGGACTGCTATGGAAGTATACGACAACCCGGTGAACGAGTTCGTGGCCGCTTTCATCGGTGAACCTCCGATGAATATTCTGCGCACAACAGTCATCAAACATGATAATGATTTTTATTTCACCTTCAAGGATAGCAATCTTAGGATCTTGGTCCCGCGCCGTTACTATGATAAAGTCCACGATGGCTTTGAAGTGAAAATGGGCGTGCGTCCGATGGATCTGTATGTTGGAAACAAGGAATCAAAGGGAACCCACGAACGCGTGGCTGTTTTTGAGAATCTAGGCGATGAAAGGCGTATTGGTGTGCGTGTGGGGGATAATCTTGTTATGTTGATTACGGCCGATGAAAGGCGGTATCATCATGGAGATGTGATTAAACTGGAAGTGAATGAACAAAAGACGCATTTGTTTGATTTGGAAACCGGCGACAGAATCTATTCTGACAGATGAGATGCTTGTTGCTTGCGCAATTTTTCGCTGGTACGGTTAGGCGATGGGGTATATGCGTTGGTGGCTTGTGTATTGGGAACCAAAAATTCTTCGTAGGGTATCTTGCCTAAATGCCGTTAAGGGTTAATGCTATCCGGCACAAAAGAGTGAAGATTTGGAGGAAATCGGCATGCAGAGAATACTAAACAATCCGGACCTGATCGTGGACGAAATGCTTAAAGGGTTTGTGAAGGCTCATCCCGACATTGTGCAGGCAAGCACACATCCCCGCGTCATCAAGCGCAGTGATATGCCCACGGGCCATGTAGGCGTAGTAACCGGCGGAGGGAGTGGCCACAAACCGGCTTTCATAGGGTATATCGGTGAAAACCTCTGCGACGCGGTCGCTGCAGGCGAAATCTTTTCTTCTCCTGCCGCTGCGGCTTTTCTCAGCGCATTCAAGGAGGCGGATCAAGGCAAAGGAGTGGCCTGCCTTTATGGCAATTACTCCGGCGACAACATGAATGTCAAGATGGCAATCAAAATGGCTAATAAAGAGGGGATAGAAGTGAAGACCGTCGTCGCGAACGACGATGTGGCGTCCGCCTCCAAAGACCAGCCTGAGAAACGCCGCGGGGTAGCTGGAGAGATCCTGATGTGGAAGGTGGGCGGTGCAAAGGCAGCCACAGGCGCTAATCTGGATGAGGTTATTGCCGCTGCCAAAAAGGCTATCGAAAATACTCGCAGCATTGGTATCGGCATATCTCCCTGTACCTTACCGGCGGTTGGCCATCCCAATTTTGAAATTAAAGAAGGTACCATGGAAGTGGGCATCGGTCACCATGGGGAACCTGGTGTGGAGATCGGTCCTTTGGAAAGTGCGAATAAAATGGCAGCCCGTATGGTAGAGATTATCCTGTCGGATTATCCATTCAAAGCCGGGAATGAAGTTGTGGTGCTCATCAGTGGCCTAGGCGCGACGCCTGTCATGGAACTCTATGTCCTGTATGACGAGGTGGAAAGGTTGCTCAGTGAAAAGAACCTGAAAATCCACCGTTCCTATGTCGGTAATTATTTTACGTCACTGGACATGATGGGAGCCACACTTTCGGTGATGAATCTGGATAAGGAACTCAAAGAATTGATCGATATGCCATGCTACAGTGTGGGTTTAAAGCAACGTTGACCAGAGGTGATATATGTCGATGTTTCTAAATGCAGCCGGTAAAACGATTCTTCAGCGAATGATCTTGTCCATTCAGGAGAATAAGGCATATCTTGGCGAAATTGATGGCTTGATAGGTGATGGCGATCATGGCATGAACATGAACAAGGGCTTCACATTATATCAAGAACAACTTGGTGACCATGAAGTGGTCTTCACAGATGGCCTGTATGATTTGGGGCAGGTGCTGTTCAACCAGATTGGTGGGTCGATGGGCCCGATATATGGAACATTATTCTCTGATATGTCCGCCAAAGCGAATGGCGCAGAGTCTATTGACCTTCCTTTGTTTGTTGATATGTTGGAAGCTGGCTTAACGGGCTTATATGAGATTATTGACGCGCGGCCAGGGGACAAGACCCTGGTGGACGCTTTGTATCCGGCCATTGAATCCTTAAAATCAAGCCTACATTCAGGGAAAAGATTTGCCCAGGCATTGAGTGAGATGAAGGCCGCATCTGAAAAAGGGAGAGACTCAACGGTTGAAATGGTGGCGAAATACGGACGTTCAGCCAGGCTTGGCGAACGCTCCCGTGGTGTCCCGGACGCAGGTGCTACATCGTGCAGCATCATTCTGTGTGCGATGGCAGACGGGATTGTGTCAGAACTGAGCTAAAGGGGTGATGAGATGAAATTGCATACGATCGCGATAGGCTGCGATCCCAATGCTGAGGCATCAAAACAGTTGCTGATTTCATTTTTACATGGAAAGGGTTATGAGGTCACTGACTTTGGCAGCGATGACATTATCTATGCCAATGTCGCCATACAAGTCGCCCGGTCTGTGGCCGCCGGTGAGTATGACCGGGGGATACTGTTGTGCGGGACGGGGTTGGGGATGTCGTTGGCGGCAAACAAGGTAAGGGGTGCATTTGCAGTTCCTCTGAGCGATGTATACTCCGCTGAGCGTGCGCGCCTGAGCAATGACGCGAACATCGCATGCTTTGGAGCCTTTACTTCAGGGAGCAAGTTGATAGAGAGGCTTGCGGATGTGTTTCTCACAAATGAGTTTGTGCCCAATTGTTCCTCTCAACCGAAAGTTGACAGGATCCGTAAATACGAACGGGAGGAGCATTCATGAAAGCTCAGGATATGCTATTTGAAGTAAATGCGTTTTGTGAGCTTCAGGATTGAAAATATTGCAGGGAAAGAAGGAAGTCCATGAAGTATTTGCTCGGGCTGGATAACGGTGGTACGACGACAAAAGCGGCTCTGTTTGATCTAAAAGGAAAAGAAATCGGCGTTAGCAGCACTGGTACACGTATGCTGGTGCCCAGGCCGGGCTATACAGAGCGCGATATGGAAGAGATGTGGCAGGCCAATTGCCAGGTTATCCGCAATGTGCTGGAGAAGACGAAAGTCGACGCGAATGACATTGCCGGTGTCGCTGTCTGCGGCCATGGCAAGGGTCTTTATCTTTGGGGCAAGGATGGCAAGCCGGCCCGTAACGGGATTATCTCGACAGATAACCGCGCCTACGCTTACCCAGCTCGTTGGAAGACAGACGGTACGCAGGAGAAGGTCTTCGCGATTTCCTGTCAGCATATTATGGCCTGTCAGCCTGTTTCGTTACTCGCTTGGCTGCAGGACAATGAGCCCGCAGTGATGGGAAACATAGAATGGGTGTTTGAATGCAAGGATTATGTTCGTTTCCGCCTGACCGGCGAGGCACGCGCAGAAATAACGGATTATTCGGGCGCGAACCTGATCAATCTGCATACTCGCGAGTATGATGATGAGCTTTTGGCCTGCTTCGGCATTTCGGGTATCCGCAGCGCACTGCCACCACTGTGCAAGTCGGCCGAGATTGCGGGCTATATAACGCAGGAAGCGGCACAGCTTTGCGGATTACGTGCAGGTACACCGGTCGCGGGTGGCATGTTTGATATCGATGCATGCGCTATTGCGGTCAATGTGCTTAATGAGGACAACATCTGTATGATCGCGGGAACCTGGAGCATCAACGAATACCTGCGAAAAGAACCGGTTACGGATGGAAAGGTGCTGATGAATTCGCTATTTTGCCTGCCGGAATATTACTTGATCGAGGAAAGTAGTCCCACTTCTGCGGGCAACAACGAGTGGTTTGCTTCCAACCTTCTGCCTGAGGTGCGCGTAACGGCGAAGGCGGAAGGGCGCAGCGTCTACTCAGTCATGAATGAATGGGCCGAAACCATCCCGACGGAGGAATTTGTTCCGATGTTCCTGCCATTTCTGATGGCGAGCAATGTGCATCCCAACGCAAAGGGTACATTTATCGGACTAAGCATGAGCCATACACGAATGCACATGGTACGTAGTGTATATGAAGGCATTGTGTTTTGCCATCGGTATCATCTGGAGAGGCTTCTGGCCACACGCGAAAAGCCCCCTGAGTGTATTCGCCTTGCGGGTGGCGCAGCACAGTCCAAAGTTTGGACGCAGATGTTCGCGGATATTCTGGCCTTGCCGGTGGAAACAGTGGCAGTAAACGAGACAGGCGCACTGGGATGCGCTATCGCAGCATCGGCAGCGGTTGGGATATATCAATCGTTGGAGGCCGCGGCCAAGGAGATGTGTCCGGTGGGTGATCGAGTGATGCCAGATCCAAAAACCTATGAAGCGTATAATCAGCGTTATTCGCTATATTTAAGAACGATTGAATGCCTGGATCCGCTCTGGGATACTATGCAGCGATGCATCGAAAGGAAATAGCGAAAAACAGTGCGGAAAGCCCAAGGTTTTTTATGTGAACATATTATCCATCGCTTGTTTGAAGCAGCCACCGATCATACAGGTGCGTTTTGTATCCGGGGTCCTTCGAGAGACCTGAAACAAAACAGGCGCGTACGAAAAATACAAAGGAGGTGCGAGAGCTTTACGCTTGGAGATTCGAGTTGACGGATACCACATTGCAAGGTGTGGTCCAAAACGAATGGATGCCGGAATGTCAAAAAATGAAAATGGAGGATTTTAAAATGAGTATACCAAAGACAATGAAAGCATTAGTTGCCTACGGACAAGGGGACTACAGATTCGAAGAGAATTATCCGGTTCCGGAGCATGGGCCGGATGATATTCTGATCAAAACGGAGGGTTGCGGCATTTGTGCTGGCGACCTGAAATGTGAGCACAACGCAGCTATGTTTTGGGGCGACGAGACCCAGCCCTCCTGGGTTGAAACGCCCTTTATCCCCGGCCATGAGTTTTTTGGTGTTGTGGCGTATGTTGGCGAAAATGTCAAAGGATACAAAGTTGGTGATCGTATCGCGGTTGATCAGATCGCGCCCTGCAATGAATGCCGTTTTTGCAAAAGTGGTCGCTATTGGATGTGCCAGCCGCATAAGATTTATGGTTTCTTTAAGGATTACAATGGCGGCATGGCAGAATATGTGCGCATCCCGGTCAAGCACTCCGTCATCCACCATGTACCCAAGTCCTTGACGCTGGAACAGGGCTTGCTTATTGAGCCTTACGCCTGTTCAAAGCACTGTGTAGACCGCGCGCAGATTGAATGCGAGGATATCGTCGTCCTATCAGGCGCAGGAACGCTTGGCTTAGGCATGGTCACATATGCTAAGATGCGCAACCCCAAAAAACTGATTGTACTGGATATGATCGATAAGCGCCTTGAGAAAGCTAAGGAATTCGGTGCAGATATCGTGTGGAATCCTTCCAAGGTCAATGTAATTGAAGAGATCATGAATATGACGGATGGCTATGGATGCGACATCTATATCGAAGCGACCGGGCATCCGTCTTCTGTCGTGCAAGGTCTGCAGATGATTCGAAAACTGGGTCGTTTTGTGGAATTCTCAGTGTTTGCCGAGCCGACAACGGTGGATTGGTCTATTATCGGCGATCGTAAGGAACTGGATGTGCTGGGTGTTCACCTAAGCCCCTACTGTTTCCCCTTTGTCATTGAGAACATCGCAAATGGCAAGCTTAAAACCAATGGTGTCGTGAGCAGTCTGTTTGAGCTCAAGGACTGGGAGAAAGCCTTCGAATATGCCACTGGTAAGCATGGAGATTTCAAAGTCGCATTCAAGTTTTGATTACGGTGCCACAGATCTTTCTGACTAGTAAATGATATAGGCCTTCCGGTGCTGATTACCCATCTGCATCGGAAGGCTGCTTTTTGGATGCTGGATATTTGTTTCTCCCTGCTATAATTGTGATGACAGAGATGCGAACATCAATTTGCTCTACTATCTTTTGCACTTGAGATTGACAGAAAGCGAGAGTCTATAATAATATTAGATATATACAAACAAAACAATTGGAGAGGTACTATATGAAAGTATTGGTGTTATCTGACCAATTTGTCAAGAAGGATACTGTGATGGCCGCATTTACAGATACAATCGGCAAAACCATGGATTTGGATTTTGATACTTGCACTTTTGAATGGCCAATGAAGCCTTTTGAACGCAATGAAGAAATAGTTGAGTACCAAGGTGACGAAGCGGAAGTCATCTCCAAAATTGCTGAAGCCGAACTTGTTATCTTGCACGCAGCGCCAATTTCTGAAGCAGTGTTATCCGCAGCGTATCGGCTGAAGGCCATCGCGGTCATCCGTGGCGGTCCAACCAATATCAATCTCAAGGCGGCGACCAAACGCAGAATACCCGTATTCAACTCGCCTGGGCGGAATGCTGTGGCGGTTGTCGAATTCACCATTGGTCTGATTCTGGCAGAACTGAAGAATATTGCCCGGGGACATATGCATCTCATCAACAAATCTTGGAGATACGACTATTACCTATATGATAAGTGCAATTTCGAGCTACGGGGAAAGGTGATTGGGCTTGTTGGATTTGGGAATATTGCCTATCGAATCAGCACAATTCTGCAGGCTTTCGGGATGCGTGTGATCGCCTATGACCCTTTTGTTCCGATCGAACACATGCAGGCTTTTAATGTTTCGTCAGTTTCGCTTGATGCATTACTCCGGCAGTCGGACGTGGTATCTGTGCATGCCAGGCTGACCAATGAAACAAGGCAGATGTTCAATTATGAAGCATTTCGAAAAATGAAACCAAGCGCTCTATTTGTCAATACAGCGCGCGGAGGGTTGGTGAATTATGATGACTTGTATTTGGCTCTCCGCGACAAAATAATTGCGTGCGCAGCCCTTGATGTTTATGAAGAGGAGCCAATCGACATGGAAAGCCCACTGCTCAAGCTTGACAATGTAACCTTGACACCACATATAGCGGGTGCAACCAAAGACACTGTCCATTATGGTTTGAGCGTCCTTGCCAATGACTTGAGCAAGTTCTTTGCGGGTGAACCGGTTGAACATTGCATGAATCCAGAAGTCCTGGTACAGTAGCATGAGTTGCTTACTTGGTATCGACATTGGAACCACCAATGTAAAGACAACGCTATATGATTTGTCCTTTCAGCAGATTGCTGAAAGCAGCGAAGAGTATCCGACCCATTTTCCGAAATCTGGTTGGGCTGAACAGGATAGCGACGACTGGTGGAGGGCAACAGTTTCAACAATTCGAAACATCGCCAAACATGCTGGGCCAGATGTACGTCAGATACAAGGGATTTGTGTAAGTTCTCAGGCACCGGCTGTCCTGCCGATTGACGCGGACGGCCGCCCCTTACGCAGGGCGATGATTTGGATGGATCGCCGTTCCGAGCCTCAGTGCAATCTGTTACGGCAGACTTTGGGACAGCCTCTAGTCAGCCAGATTACTGGTAACCGCATCGATCCTTATTTTGCATTGCCAAAAATCCTATGGTACAAGCAGGAAGAGCCAGATTTATATGCACGAACTTGGAAATTCCTGCAGGTCAATGGATATGTGAATTACCGTCTGACAGGACAGGCGAGTTGTGACCGGGTACACGCCAGCTTGACCGGGCTTTATGATATATCTGAACTTGACTGGTCCTCCGAAATAGGATCCAGGCTGAAGATAGACCTGCAGCGCATGCCGGAGATTTTTAACTCGACGGACATCATAGGCTATGTCCATGCAAATACTGCGCGCGAAACCGGTCTTGCGCAGGGTATTCCAGTGATTGCGGGGAATGTTGATGCATCTTCGGCAGCCCTTGAAGCTGGAGTTATTGGCCGGGGCGAAGCAGCCGAAATGACCGGGACATCGTCCTGCTTCATGCTTGGATGTGATCAATGGCCGAGTAGCATCAACCTTGTCTCAATCCATCATGCTATTAAAGGGCATGATCTGCTGATTGGGCCAATCAGTTCAACCGGCGCTTGCCTAAAATGGTATCGAGATCAGTTGGGTGCTTGTACAGAGGATGAAAAGGCGATATTTGAGCGCCAACCTTACATCTATATGGATGAGTTGGCTGCAGCGTGCGCCCCTACTGGAAAACTTGTTTTCTTGCCCTATATGGCAGGAGAACGGACTCCATTGTGGAATATCCATGCTCGCGGTGTGCTTTTTGGACTTACGCATAGCACCACGCGTGGTCAAATCATCCGGTCTATTCTCGAAGGTTCCAGCTTTGCACTGAAACATACCCTGGTTGAAGCGGAAAAATCAGGCCAAAGCATTAAGTCAATCAGTTCTGTAGGGGGCGGAAGCAAAAGCCGGATCTGGCTACAGATTAAGGCTGATGTGCTCAACAGGCCCATTAGTACCCTTAAGCATTCCTCAAGCGGTGCTTTTGGCAACGCGCTGCTTGCAGGCTATGGTGTGGGGCTGATAACGAATATCCGCGACATCGTCCAACAGAAAATCCATATCCGGGAAACATTTTATCCCCAAGCTGATGCAGTTCGCAGATACAGCAGACTATATGACATCTTTAGGAATATATACGAACATACCCGTGATGATTTTGCAGACCTGGCAGCGGTAGAATGAGAACGCCGGCCATGACTAATATTAGCTATGTGAGGAGTAAAAAGATGGTAAAAAAACTGAACCCGACTTTAGCAGAAGAAAATGTAGAACAACAACTGAAGGAAACAATTTGTGAAGCTGGTCGCCTGCTTTTTTCTCGCGGAATGGTCGCATCCAATGATGGCAACATTTCATGCCGGACGCCTGACGGCAACATCCTAGTCACCCCAACCGGTGTCAGCAAGGGTGCTATGAAACCTGAGATGCTACTAAAATGTGATATGGATGGAAATGTGCTGTCAGGAAACTGGAAGAAGACATCAGAATTACCGATGCATCTGCGTGCCTATGCAGAACGCACGGATATCCAAGCAGTAGTTCATGCGCACCCACCAACAGCCACAGGTTTTGCCTGCGCAGGGGAACCGATGGATGATTACGTCGCGACTGAAGCAGTATACGCGCTTGGCTGTGTTCCTGTTGCCCCTTATGGCACGCCATCCACACCAGAAGTGCCTAATTCCATTGCGCCCCTGCTGGCTGAATATGATGCTATCCTGCTCGAGTTCCATGGCGTCCTGACTGTTGGAGCTGATGTGATGTCAGCCTATTACTTGATGGAATCAGTCGAGCAGTACGCGAAAATCTGCCTGACCGTTCGGCAAATCGCGCCCAATCGCATGATGCCAGTTGATAAGATCAACGCATGGCTGGATGTCCGCAAAAAGGCGAATGTTCCTGGCAAACATCCGGGTTTCCGGAAATTGCCCAGATATCCTGCGGGGTACTGGTATTTGGATGATTGACAGGTCCAAGGCAAGTTAAGGTCCCGATTACATCGTTATCGCGATGGCATTTGGGATGCGTTTGCAGGTGAAAATTAGCTATGCCAGAAAGGTTTGATCCAACCCGCCAACTGGTGAAAGATAGGATAGAGCTTCTGATAAGCCACGTTTCGCTGACAATCAGGTTCAAACTCGGTCTGGGAGTTTATCTTTAGCAATGCAAAATTCTGGCTGTGGCCCAGCGCGTAGGCCATCGTGTTAGCCATACCCAGAATACCGAGCTCCTCATATTCTGGCCTGATGATTGGAACTCCCATGCAATCGGCGATCATCTGGCAGAGAACATTGCTTTTGGCTGCACCTCCTCCAACAATAATCCTGTCAAACTGGCCCGGCAGATTCTTGTAGCAATCCAGCATTGAAAATGCAACACTTTCATAAGCCGCGCGAGCTAGGTGGTTACGCGTGTGATTTGCCATCAGACCAAAATACCCACCGCTTGCGAATGGATCAATAAAGGGCGCGCGTTCACCATATAAATATGGGTGGAAGAACAAGTGATCGCTGCCTATGGGCACGGATTCAATTCGCGATTCGATTTGATAGTATGGTTCATCGCAGAAAACTTCGCGGCGTACCCAATCCAGAGATGAGGCGCCGCTTGAAGTCGCCATGAACCTAAGCACATTTCCTTCAGAAATATGACGGAGGGCGCCACCACTAGTCATTTGTTCTGACAGGTCTGATGATCTGAGGATAACTTCATTGCACAGGGTTGTACCTACGATGGTACAGGCATCCCCCGGCTTGTAGACGCCCATCCCTACAGCGACCGCGGCGACATCGATTGAGCCTGCGATGACGGGGATACCTGCCCGAAGACCGGTCCGTATGGCGGCTTCTGCGGTTGTTTCTCCGATGATAGTGCTTGAAGGCGATGGTGTAGGAAACTTGCTGCGCAGCGCGCTCAAACCCAAAGAAGCCATGAGTGCATCAACAAACTGACCTCTGCGCACATCCATCAAAGCGATGGAAACATCGGAGAAATCCGAACCCATTACACCAGTCAATTTGTAATTGATCCAATCTTTGCAGTGTAGGATCATGTGAGTATTTTGAATTTGTTCAGGATGCTTGGACATTTGCCACAACAGGATCATCGGCATAGAGCCCGGAAACAATGGGGTGACATAGTTCTCTCGGCAAAGCATCTCAATTTCTATATTGGATAGAAAATGCAGGTCTTTTGCCCTGGTATCATTCCACAATATTGCCGGTCCAGCAGGCTCGCCGGCTTGATTCACAGGCCAATACCCATCGCCCTGGCCAGCAACCCCAATTGCGGCTATCTGTGCGGTTTTGTCGGGATGCTGGCGATTTAGGTTCTGCAAAATGCCGGAGAGTTGATGCCATAATTCGAGCATGTCAATTTCCGACCATCCACGTTGCTTTTGTTTTACTCGAACAGGGCAAGAGGCTGAACCAACTAAGCGGCCAGACTGATCCACAAGTCCAGCTTTGATTTTTGTTGTGCCGAGGTCAATTCCCAGGTAATATGATTCCATCCAATCTGTTCCTCCTTGCTGAACACATTCGGCCCAATCACGGCAACCTATCCCAAGGTGGGACTAATAGTCATGGTGGAGATGTGAATTTTATAAAAATACTGTGTAGGGCCCTCTGAAAAAATCTTTTACTTCTATTCACATTCTTTTACACAGCCACTTGTGCTGCCCGCGCCGTTTTCGCCTACCAG
>LSQX01215718.1_pt1 | contig 18276 bp, 16 predicted proteins | sample 654561 | NCBI WGS metagenome assembly LSQX01 (sample SAMN04489861, study PRJNA283612) | anaerobic digester metagenome | isolation source: 4 biogas reactors fed with cattle manure at either 37C or 55C with and... | place: Denmark: Kongens Lyngby | collected 2014
CTGTGGCTAAAGTTGAGAATCTTAATCAAAGAGTAACTGAGAAGAAAGAGACTCTAGAAGGGTTTGAGGTTAAAGGTGATTTAGAGACTAAATTAACCTTGGAAAATGATTGTAAGATCATAAAGTCTAAAATTGAGAAGACCAGAGAAGACATACAACATCTTTTAGATCGTTATGAAGCAGTATCCCTAGAGGATTTAATTAGTCAAAAGTATTCCTATGATCACTTTAAAGAGAATTTAGATTCATTGAGAGAAGAAATCCAAAAAGAGAGCATAACATTACAAAGTAGTATTGAAGATTATACCTTGAGAGAAAAGGGGTTGCTTAAAAAAGCATCTTACTATGAACCGGTCACTGAAGTGGCGGAAATACCTGAGAAAATGAAGAATCTAAGAGAACAAACCCAAAGGCTCCACAATCTAAAAACCACATTAGATTTTAAGCGGGGTGAACTTTTAGAGGAAGAAAAAAATCTTAGTGCTAATGATATTAAAACCCAGATTGATAGGGTAGCTCAAAAACTTGAAAGTGGAACTTATGATTCTAATGAAGTACTAGAACAAGAAGAGTATGACAATATTAAAAAGGAGCTCTCTTCATTGCAAGATGAAATTTACAGCATAGGAAATGATGTGACGAAGAAAGAATCTACACTTAAAGAAAAATATCGAGAAAAGAAAAACGTCAGCCAAGTAGAGAATGAAATTTCAGTGCTAAAAAGTCAATTAACCGATTTAAGATCAGAATATGATGCCTTGGTTTTAGCTGGAGAAGTTCTAGGTGAAGCTTTTACAGAGATTCAAAGGAGCTTTAGTCCGAAATTAAATGATACTACCGCTAAAATCTTCTCTAAACTCACAAAAGGAAAATATCAAAAGCTTCAAGTGAATCGAGAATTTGATATTATCGTGGAAGATGAAAAAGAACAGAGTCTGCGAGAATGGAAGTTTTTATCCGGAGGCACCATGGATCAAGCCTACCTGGCATTAAGACTATCTGTGGCCACCCTGCTGAAGGAGGAAAAAGACAATCTTCCACTATTTTTGGATGATATCTTCATGCAGTATGACGATGCTCGGGCTTATGAAGCTTTGTCTTTTCTTTCTGAATATCAAAAAGAAGGTAAAGGGAATCAACAAATCATTTTGTTTACCTGTCACACGAGAATTATTAATTGGGCAAAAGAAGATTTCTCGAAAATTAGTCTGCAAGAGATTTTAGTTGATGGAATCTAAGAGTTTGGAATATAATTTAAGGTAGAAAATAGGTAATGATGAAAGGGAGGCTTTTAAAAGTATGGATAAATCAGTATTCACAGGAAAAATCATTTCTATACAACCACGCATTCGACTTATACGGTCTTTTGATGAATCTTCTCATAGTTATCTTGGTTATTCTATTACTTTAGAGGGAGAATTTGAAGACCTTAATAAAACGTATTCTATTGGTATCGGCAAGGCAGCTCAAAGGAAACACCAGTTTAGAGTAAATGATATCATAGGTGGCGAATGTGTGCCAGTTCCGGATAAGAATGCAGAACCTGTTGAATATTATAAAGTTTCTAGGCTTCAACGAATTGTATCAGGTAAGGAAGGAAGTATTTCAGCCCCATGGGAACTAGTACCGCCTGAATTAGAAGTATACCGAGAAAGAGGACACCGAAGACTATCCGCTAGAACCTATGAAACAAAGTGTAGCAGTTGCATGTGGGGGGCTAAGATGCCTGTTGAGATTATTATTGATAATTGGAATCCCCAGGGGCAAGTTTTATATAGATTTGAGACATTTTGCTACGGACCACGTGATTGCAAACTCTATAAAGCAGGTCCGAACCGAAAAGTACCGGGTCGAAAGGGTATGGTTTATGTTGAAGAAGACTGGGTAGATGAGATGAACATTGAACACAGAGATTTAGATGAGTAAAATACATTATCATGGTTGGTAATAGATGATAATCAGTTCAGCGTCAATGGCAATTTTTGACTTCGTCTCGGACTAGATGTGGAAGTTTAAGCATTGAATCGTTAAAAAAAGCGCTACAATAATTATTGAAGGAGTGATAGATTATCATGGCTCAAAAAATGAATGGACTTTCCCGTGAGTATATTATTCATCCAGGTGAAACATAAAGCGAAATTCTTGAAGACATAGGAATGGATCAAAAAGAATTAGCCATGAGAACCGACGTAGCAGAGTCACATGTTAGTTCAATTGTTAACGCCCAAAAAGGCATATCAGTACATTATGCTAAAAAACTAGAATATGCTTTAGACATAGAGAGTAGTTTTTGGATTAACCTACAGTCTAATTATGATACAGAGTTGGATGATTTTGAAGAATACAATAAAAATTCTAGCGATTTTAATTAATGGTGACAATGATTGAATAAAACGAAAAAGAGGATTTAGAATCAAAGGATTCTAAATCCTTTTAAGTTGAACTTTGCTAACTGAGGATCCAAGGAAGTTAATAAAAATTAAAATGAAATAGGCGAGTTCATCAAGGCGAAATTCCATAAAACAAGAGGATCTGTGAACAAACATATCAGAATTATAATTATTGAGAAACCACCTACAAAGTTGTCAAGGCAACGGTTTACAGGGATGTGCTCCCTATTTTTATAGTGAGAAGCGATTTTTTAAAACCTTGTTTATCATTGAATACCAATAAGATAAGAGGTTTAAGAAATTATTTCCATTTTATTGAAGTTTTTGGAAATATTTTTGATTTTAGTCTTGTATTTCTCTATTTCCTATGATAAAGTGAGTGTAATAGTTTACAGAGTATATCATTTATGAAGGAAATGTAATATAAAACAAGGGGGACGAAAATGAAAAAAGTTGTAAGTATTTTATTGGCTACCATGATGACTCTTGGTGTAGTTGCTGGATGTAGCAACAATGACACACCAGAAACTCCAGAAACACCAGGAACCCAAACACCAGCAGAGGGTGGCGAAGCTACCGATGGTGGTGTAGTTTATTCTAATGGAGGCCCAGTGGAGTTCTTCGAACATCCTTGGCTAAACCCAGGTTCTTTCACCTATAACAAGACCCTATTTGATCATTTATTAGTAGCAGATGAAACTTTGGCACCTTCAGGAGATCAGTTGGCTGCATCTCACGAAATTTCAACAGATGGAATGAATCTTAGTTTTGTGCTTAGAGATGATATTCTATGGCATGATGGAGAAAAGATTACTGCTGATGACGTAAAATGGTCCATCGAGTATGCCCTTAAGATTACCGGTGTTAATGCCGTATTTGCCACAACTTTTAACGCTATTAAGGGTGCTGAAGAATTCGTAGCAGGAACTGCTGATGAAATTTCAGGACTTACCGTAGATGGGCAGAACATTGCCATTGAATTTGCAAAAATTGCACCAGATGCACTTTTAGCATTCACACAATTTGCACCTCTTCCAAAGTCTTACTTTGAAGGAGAAGATCCACTAAGTTTCCAACAATCCACCTTCTGGCAAAGCCCAGTAGGAAGTGGACCATTCATGGTTGACGAAGTTAAACTTAATGACTATACCACTCTTAAACCTTTCCCAGAGTATTACAATGGTGCACCTAAGTTTAGCCTATACCTAACTCCAAGCCCTGGAGATTCAGATGCTAACTTAGTAACCAATGCTCAGGCAGGAATGGTAGACTATGCTTACACTAAGAGTGTAGAAGATGCTAATTCACTTAAAGATGTAGACGGACTTAATGTAACTCAGGTAGATATCCGTTACACAAGACTATTCTTCATGAATAAATTCCCTAAGGCAGACGGTTCCACTTCACCTTTAGCTGATGTTAAAGTAAGAAAAGCCATCGCTTACGCCATTGATATGGCAGCCATCGCTGAGAACCTATTTAAAGGAGCTGCTATTCCAGCTAACTCATTAACACCTAACGAGCCTAATAAGGCCAGTGGACTTGATGATCATGCTTACAACCCAGAAAAAGCAAAAGAACTTTTAACAGAAGCTAACTGGGATGGAGACTACGAATTAGACGTGGTTTATTACTACACAGACCAACAAACTGTAGACTTTATGTCAGCTATTCAAGCATACCTTAAGGATGTTGGAATTAAGATGAACTTTAGACTACTTGAAGGAGACCTAGGAAGCTTACTATGGACACCACCTACAGATCCAGTTAATGGACCAAGTGCAGTAGAGTGGGATATGGCTTATGCCGCTAACGCAGCACTATCTCTTCATGAGTACTATGACAGATATCAAACAGGAAGTGCTTCAAACTCACATACCCCAAGTAATCCAGAACTAGACAAATTAATTGAAGCAACAAACTCTACTTTTGATAACGATGAAATCGTATCAGCTTTCCAAGCTCTACAAAAATATGAGAATGAAAACTTATTCTCTCTTGCTCTATACTATCAACCAATCTTTATCATCGAAAGTGATAAGATTGTATCTGGTGCTCCAAAGTATGGTAACCCGCAGTTTAACTACAACTGGGAAATTCAAAACTGGGACGTAGCAGCAAAATAAAATAATAAGTGTTTTGATATCGCTGTGGGAACCCACAGCGATATTCATTATTGAAAGGAGAAAATATGTTTTCATATATTATCAGAAGAATAATAACCCTCATTCCCATGATCTTTATTATCACCTTTTTAATCTATTTTGGACTGGAGTTAACTCCAGGAGATGCTGTATCTCACTTAATTCCCCCCGAAGCTTTAGCGAATGTTAGTGCAGCACAACTAGAAGCTGTTAGAGAAGCTTATGGTTTAAATGATCCATTTTTACTACGATATTTTAGGTGGCTAGGTGAAATTCTCCAAGGGAATTTTGGATTTAGTGTTTCCTCAGGAGTTCCCATTGCAGATATTGTTATGAGAAACCTATCGGCTACCATCGAGCTTAGCTTAGCCGCCCTATTTATTTCTACCGTACTTGGTAGTGTACTAGGTCTTCTAAGTGCTCTAAGAAAAGGTTCTTTAGCAGACAACGTGTTAACCGTGTTTGGTATGGTGGGAGTATCCATCCCACAGTTCTTCTTTGGGCTTTTATGTATCCTCTTCTTTGTTTTAAAGTGGAAGATCTTCCCCATAAGATTACTGCCTACACAAACCTCATTTCTCGATAATATAAGGTTACTATTTTTACCCGCCATGGTACTAGGCATATCCCTCACCGCAGGAGTTATGCGCTACACCCGCTCATCCATGCTTAACGCTTTGAATAAGGACTACATTAAGACGGCTCGAAGTAAGGGTTTACCTGAGTGGAGAGTTAACTTAGTTCATGGGTTTAGAGTAGCCCTTACCCCGGTTGTAGTTCTTATTGGATTTAGACTCCCCATGTTAATTGGTGGTTCAGTGGTCATTGAGAGTATCTTCCAACGTCAAGGCATCGGTTCTACCTTTGTCACGGCAGTTCGAGGTCAAAACTACCCCCTAGTTATGATGATTGCTCTCTTTAGTGTCATTGCCGTACTTCTTTCTAGTTTTGTGGTGGATTTATTAACCGCAGCACTGGATCCTCGCGTCAAGTTAGATTAGGAGAATAAGATGAATACAAAAAGACTCCATAAAAAATTCGATTTAATCAAACAAAGAGAAGAAGAAGGCAAAAATGACAAGCAGACCATGAGTCGTTCCTTGAGAAAATTTCTTAAAAACAGACTAGCCATTGCTGGCCTAGTAGTCTTTAGTCTTATTCTTCTCACTGCCATCCTTGCCCCCCTCATTACCCCGTACGACCCTCTAGGCGTTAATATGGCTGAAGTGCTTCAAAGCCCATCGTCTAAGCATCTTTTAGGCACAGATAAAGTGGGCCGGGATATTTTATCCCGAGTACTTTACGGTGGAAGAATTTCCATTTTAGTGGGTCTAGGTAGTGCCTTAGGTGCTGCATTTGTAGGCGTTACTTTAGGAGCATATGCTGGATACAAAGGTGGGAAAATTGATAAAATAATTCTTAGAATCTCTGAGATATTCATGTCATTTCCTCAAATTGTTTTAGTTCTACTTCTGGTCACCATCCTAGGACAGAGTTTAACCAACCTACTCATTATCTTTATCCTAACAGGATGGGGTAGTGTGTACCGTATGACTCGTGCTCAGATGCTATCCATTCGAGAAGAAGAATATGTGCAAGCCCTACAAGCCTTTGGTTTAAATGACTTTGTGGTAGCTTATAAGCATATGCTTCCCAACGCCATTGGCCCTATCTTAGTTAATATTACCTTATCTACCGCCATGTTTATTTTAGAAGAAGCAGCCCTAAGTTTCTTAGGTCTTGGTGTTCCTCTAGAAATCGCCACCTGGGGCAACATCCTAAATGCCGCCCAGGATCAATCTGTTTTGTTAAATAACTGGTGGATATGGCTTCCTGTAGGAATAATCATTTCCCTATTTGTTATGTCTGTTAACTTTATTGGTGATGGACTGCGTGACTCTACAGATCCTACCCAACAAGGTTAAAGGAGGAGGAAAAAATGGAAAATGATGTTATTTTAAGAGTAAAAGATTTAAAAACCTTCTTCTACACCAATGAGAGGTGTAACCGAGCCATTAACGGAGTTTCTTTTGATATTAAAAAAGGAAAGACCTTAAGTATTGTAGGAGAATCGGGATGTGGAAAAAGTGTAACGGCCGCCTCCATCATGCAACTTCTACCAGAACTTTCTAGAATCGAAGAAGGTGAAATTTCCTACTTCACTGAAGAGGGAGAAGTTCGCATTGATAAATTAAAGAAAAATGGAAAAACCATGCGTAACCTGAGAGGGTCTGACATCGCTATGATTTTCCAAGATCCTATGACAGCCCTAAACCCTGTTTATACCATAGGATTTCAAATCGTAGAAAATCTTCGTGCTCATACGAAGATGACAAGAAAACAAGCTAAAGCCAGATCAGTGGAACTGCTCTCTTTAATGGGAATTCCTAATCCTGAACAAAGAGTCAACGAGTATCCTCATCAATTCTCAGGAGGAATGCGCCAAAGAGCCATGATTGCCATGGCCATGAGTTGTAACCCCAAAGTGCTAATTGCCGATGAACCTACCACAGCTTTAGACGTAACCATTCAAGCTCAAATTTTTGAGCTGATGATGAATCTTAAAAATGATTTTGATACGGCCATTTTGCTCATCACCCATGACATGGGAGTAGTAAACGAAGTGTCTGATGACATGGCGGTGATGTATATGGGCAACATTGTAGAGAGTGGAGGAACAAAGCAAGTCATCCGTGATCCTGCTCATCCTTACACCAAAGCTCTACTTCAATCCATTCCAATACTCGGTAAAGGTCGAAATCAAAAGTTAGAACCCATTAGAGGCTCAACCCCAGACCCTTATCAAAGACCAGTAGGTTGCCAGTTTAGGGAGAGATGCGACTATGCCACGAAAGAGTGCTTAGTGATGCCTCCTGAAGTGATGGTGGCCCCAGGGCAAATGGTAAGATGCTGGAACCATGAGGAGGTACAAGGCCATGGAAAAAAATAAAAGAGAAGTCCTTCTCAGTTTAAAAGGGGTTAAAACCTATTTCCCCGTAAAAAAAGGCATCTTGAAAAAGACAGTAGGCTATGTTAAAGCTGTGGATGATATTTCCATTGATGTGTATAAGGGTGAAACCTTAGGACTAGTTGGTGAATCCGGATGCGGAAAGACCACTCTAGGAAAATCTATCCTTCAACTGGTTAAAGCCACCGGCGGAGAAATGAACTACAACTTTGATGGTACAAAGAAAGATCTTCGAACCTTGCCACGAAAAGAATTGGACTTGGCTCGTAAGAGAATGCAAATTGTATTTCAAGATCCTCATTCTAGCTTAAATCCTGCCTTTACCGTCTATCAATCCTTGTCTGACCCTCTAAAGAAATTTGGTGTGGACACGAAAGAAGCTAGACGAAAAATCATAGGAGATTTACTTGAATCCGTTAATATGAGACGAGAATACATGGATCGCTATCCCCACGAGTTTTCAGGAGGACAACGTCAAAGAATTGGTATTGCCCGAGCTCTAAGCGTTAATCCTGAGATGATTATTTGTGATGAAGCGGTCAGTGCTCTTGACGTATCCATTCAGGCTCAGGTGCTTAACTTACTAATGGATCTTAAAGAGGAGAGAAGTCTTACCTATATCTTTATTACCCATGATTTAAGTGTGGTGGAATATATTAGCGACCGAATCGCTGTTATGTATTTAGGACGGATCGTAGAACTAGCTGACTCAGAAGAGCTCTATAAGAATAAACTTCATCCTTATACTCAAGCCCTACTGTCTGCCATATTTGTGGCAGAACCTGATCGTAAAACGGATCGAATTATCTTAGAAGGTGACGTGCCTAGTCCTGTAAACCCACCAAGTGGCTGTGCTTTTCACCCAAGATGTATGTATTGCATGGAGATTTGTAAAAAAGAAAGACCCCTACTTAAAAAATATGATAGTAATGGAAGCGACCATTATGTAGCTTGTCACTTAGTGGATCAACAATTTGAAGAAAGGAAGGAAAAAAATAATGCCTAAATTTGATATTAAAGAGATTAAGGGAATTATCCCAGCACTACTTACCCCATTTGACAAAGAGGAGAATCTAGATGAAAAAGGATTAAGAGGTCTTATTGATCGGTTAATCACTCAAGGAGCTCATGGTCTTTATGTGGCTGGTTCCACTGGAGAAGGGTTCTTAATGGACATTGAAGAGCGAAAGAGAACTGTAGAAATTGCCATGGATGAAGTTAAAGGAAGAGTTCCTGTCATTGTTCATGTAGGAGCCATCTCCACTAAGCTTTCCTTAGAACTTACCCACCACGCCAGCGATTTTAAGGCTGACGCCATTTCATCTGTGCCTCCTTTTTACTACAGATTTGGAGAAAAAGAAATCGTTGAGTATTATAGAACATTAGCAGCAGCCACGGATCTTCCTATGATTGTATATAACATTCCTCTAGCTGGTCTTATGGGATACGACACTATTTTAAAGCTAGCTAAACTTCCTAATGTGAAGGGAATTAAGTACACATCATCTACCCAATATGAAATGACCATGTTAAAGAAAGACTTAGGTCCAGACTTCATGGTGTATAGTGGTGCTGATGAAATGGCACTTTCAGGACTTCTTGCTGGAGCAGATGGTCTAATTGGATCTACATATAACGCTATTGGGGACACCTTCTTAGCCCTAAACAAGTCTTTTAACGAAGATAATCTAATTTTAGCTCGGGAAATCATGGACGAAGCTGTCATCACCATCATGAAGATGTTGTCTTATGGAAGTCTTATGGCTCTACTTAAGGCCATCAATCGTTGGACTGGAGTAGACGCTGGATATGCCAGAGCACCTTTTGCTAATTTCACTGCTGAAGAAGAAGAAGAGATGAAGAAAGATTTCATTAAGTTTGGAGAAGAAAACGACATTAAGCATGTTCAGTTTATTAATGAATTAAGAGGAAAATAATGAGAAAGACTTTAGAGACGGATGTATTGGTATTGGGGTCTGGCATTGCCGGAATTAGCGCTGCCATCTACGCCGCCAAAACTGGAGCAAAAGTGACTATAGCCTCATCAGTTCATATGTTCTCTGGTTCCACCTTCTATCCTGGTACCTGGGGCCTTGGCCTTATTGGGCCAGAGAATGAAGGGGACGTGGAGAACCTCATTGACACCATCCTGTCCTTAGGAAAAGGGGTGGCAGTTGAACCCATGGTGAGAACTTTTGTTGAAAATCTTAACCCTACCATGGATGAATTTGAGGCTTTAGGCATTAATTTAGAAAGACCGGCTAAAGGCACTGAAGGAGAGACAGAATATATTCCTTGCTTTGATGATAAACATCGAAGATGGCGAGGATTAACGAAGAAAAACTTAAGTGAAGCTCTCCCTAAAATCCTTAGAGACCTAAATATCACCCCGATTCCTTTTTTTGAAGCTGTGGAGCTAATTAAAGTGAAGGGACAGGTACTAGGGGCTGTGGGGATTAAAGACCAAAAAGAGGTTGTAACCATTAAGGCTAAAGCTACCGTGCTATGTACAGGAGGATTGTCTGGGCTATATCGACGATATTTAACCACAGATGATGTTTCGGGCACAGGCCTAGCCATGGCCTTAAAGGTTGGAGCCAAAGGGATTAACTTGGAATTTACCCAGATGATGCTGGGCTTTGTTAACCCGGGAGCGAAAACGGTTCACAACGAGAAGACTTTTAAAGCCAGTAGGTTTTATAATGAAAAGAACCAAGAGTTTTTAAGAGGGTTCCTACCGGATTCCATTACTTTAGAGGAAGTTTTAGAGAAGAGAAGTGAGCATGGCCCTTTCTCCTCTGAAACCATGAGTAAGTACTTAGATCTAGGTCTATACACGGAAATTTTAGGCCAAAAAGAAAAGAGTATTACCCTGAGGTATGATGAAAGTCAGTTAAATCAAGAGGCTGATTTTGTAAAGACCTATTTCAATTGGTTAAAGCAAGAAAAATCCATTGAGATTACGGATGATATTAAAATAGCTCCTTTTATGCACGCCAGTAATGGTGGGATTGAAATCAATATGAAGGCAGAAACCGGTGTTCCTGGTTTATACGCTGCAGGAGAAGTTACCGGTGGTATGCATGGTGCAGACCGAGTAGGTGGGCTGTCCACAGCTAATGGGCTGGTCTTTGGGAAAATTGCTGGAATAAATGCGGGGAAGTTTGCTCTAGATTTAGAAATTGATTTGGACAGTACAGAAACTGAGTTTAAACCCTTCTATATTGAAGAGGCTAAAGAAAAAATTAAAGTCATGAGACAACTCATGGATGAGAATAGCTTTCTAATGCGAAGAGAAGATCGATTAGATCATGTCCTTATGGAATTACCTAAACTCATAACAAAAATCAAGGATGAGGGCAGTGTTAAAGAACTTAGAGATACTTATCATCTCTATAATGGGGTCATTAGTGCCATGGCTTTAGCCAGTGTGCAAAGGATGCGAAAAGAAAGCAGAGGATCTCATTTTAGAGAAGATTATCCAGAACATGATGAAAAATTAGCTTCACCTATGCAAATTAGATTAAAATCTATCTTAGATGATTCCAAAAAGGTAGAGGAGATTAGCTTTGAAATTAAGCAGAAGAATGCAGGTGAAGAAGTATGATTAGAATTGGTATGGTAGGTATTGGACAAATCGCAGAAGATTATCTGTCTATTTTTGCTAAAGGCGAAATTAAAGAAGCTAAAATCACCGCTTTAGCCTCAAGAAATGAAGATAGGGTAAAAGGTCTGATTAAAGACTATGACTTAGGTTCAGTACACTATTATAAAACCTTAGAAGAAATGCTTAAAGACGATAAAATTGATGCTGTAATGATTACCACTCCCCATACTCTTCATGAAGACATGGCCAGATTAGCCATAAAATATGGTAAACATGTTTTAGTGGATAAGCCTTTAGGCATCACCACCATGGAAGTGGATAGACTAGATCAATTGGCGGAGGAAAATCCTAAGCTTACCTTAGGGGTCTTATTTAATCGAAGATCTAATGATCTCTACCAGAAGGTAAAGGAGATTACGTCTTCAAAAGAACTGGGAGAATTAAGAAGAGCCAGTTGGCAAATTACCAATCTTTATCGGACCTACGCCTATTATGAAACCAGTTCTTGGCGAGGGAGTTTTAAAACAGAAGGTGGAGGTGTGCTTATGAACCAAGCTATCCACCAACTGGATTTGTTTTTATGGTTTACGGGTATGCCTGAAGCCGTCATGGCTTATACTAGAGAAGGATTCCATCGACCTATGAATACAGAAAATGATGTCAATATGACCATGTTCTACCCAGAAGGAGCCACTGGACATTTTATTGCCAGCACTCATGAGTCTCCTGGTACTAATCGGTTGGAGCTGTCCTATACTAAAGGGCAAATCATCGTGGAAGATGATGCTAGATTAAAGATTACGAGGCTACTAGAGGAAGAAGAGTCTTTTGCTAAAAAAGAAACCACTTTTTTCACTCATGTTCCTATGAGTGTGGAAGAAATTACCATGGATCCCACTCCCAACAAGGAAGAACAAAAGCGCACCATTCAGAATTTCATTGATGCTATTAACAAAAAAGCTGATGTGCTTTGTAGTTTCAAAGAAGGAAAAAATACCGTTAGAATGGTGAATTCAGCGTATCTTTCCAGTTGGAAAAACAAATTAATTCGGTTGGATTTTCGTGGGGAAACCTACCAGAAAGAACTAGATGCAAGGATTGAGTCATAATCCGCTAAGAGCCAATGAATTTGGAACTTAGCTTTGATAGAGAAGGAGGCAAAACATGAAAGTTCATGTGCCTATAACGGATAAGAAAGAAATACTAAAAGCTTTAGAGGGAGAAGTTATCATTTCCTGCCAAGCTCTGCCTGAAGAACCTCTTCACAGTAGCTTTATTATGGGAAGAATGGCTTATGCTGCTATGCTGGCAGGAGCTAAAGGAATTAGAGCGAATTCCGTGGTGGATATAAGAGAAATTAAAAACACGGTGGATCTTCCCATCATTGGAATTATTAAAAAAGTCTATGGAGATAATCCCGTCTTCATCACCCCCACCATGGCAGAAATTGATGCTTTAGTGGAAGAAGGTGTTGAAATTATTGCTCTGGACGCTACGAGACGGATAAGACCTGATGGAAAAACCATTGAAGAGGTCTTTCCTTTAATCCGAAAAAAATATCCTAATCAAATGTTCATGGCAGATTGCTCTTCTTACGAAGATGCCTCTCTTGCCTCAGAGCTAGGCTTTGATTGCTTAGGATCAACCTTAGCAGGATACACTGAAGACACTAAAGGTGCCGTGCTACCAGACTTCACCATGGTGGAGAAAATGGTTGTAAATCTAGATAAGCCCGTCATAGCTGAAGGGGGCATTAGCACTCCTGAAGAGTTAAAGCGTATCATGGACCTTAAGGTTCATGCTGCAGTGGTGGGTTCTGCCATAACAAGGCCTTTAGAAATTGCCAAAAGGTTTATTTCTGCGGTAAAATAAGAGGTATAATAAACAAAGTGAGATGGCAAGGAAGAAGATTTCGGGCCATCTCACTTTGTGAAAAATAGAATATGATAAAAAGGCAGGGAAAATGATGAAGATATTATGTGCAGACCTGGGAGGTACCTCTATAAAAGCCGCTCTTATTGAAGAGGGAAAGATTACAGACTTTAAAGAAACTGCTACCCAGGCTAAAAAAGGTGGACCTAAAGTTATGGAAAATCTGATTAGTTTACTTAAGTCTTATGAAGATTATGATGCTATCGGGATTTCCACCGCTGGTCAAGTGGATAGAGCTCAAGGAAAGATTATCTTTGCCAATGAAAATATTCCAAACTATACCGGCACTGAAGTTAAAAAACTTGTGGAGGATGCTTTAGGCAAATCTTGTCAGGTAGAAAATGATGTAAACTGTGCGGCTTTAGGCGAAACTTATTTTGGTTCAGGTAAAGAGGAAAAAGATCTTTTATGCTTAACTTATGGCACAGGGATTGGTGGAGCGATTATTATTAATCGCCATGTTTATTCTGGTCATGATGGTTTTGCAGGAGAATTTGGTCATATGCTTACTCATCCAGGAGAGAGACTCTGTACTTGTGGAAAGATTGGTTGCTATGAAGCTTACGCTTCTGCAGGACAACTGGTTAGAGATGCGGCAAAAGTAGATGCAGCCATTACTAATGGTCGGGAATTCTTTGAAAGAGTTAATGCCGGAGACAAAATCATGAGAGACGTCCTGAACAATTGGTCAAAAGAAGTGGCCATTGGTTTAGTCGGTCTTACTCACATTTTTAATCCTTCACTCATCGTATTAGGTGGAGGGATATTAGAACAAGAGCTAGCTCTTCAAATGATTCAAAAAGAATTTGATTTTTTAGTCATGGATAGCTTTAAAAATGTTAAACTAGAGAAAGCTCAGTTAGGCAATCAAGCTGGTCTACTTGGAGCGTATAGCCTATACATCAATTAAAATAATGAAGAAAAGAGAGGGACATAGTCATGGCGGACATTTTCACCATTTTAAAGATGAATTATAATACATTCACCAAGTCTGAAAAGAGGTTGGCAGACTATGTTCTCAAAAAAAGAGAGAATATTGTGTCCATGTCCATTACGGAGCTGGCTCAAGAATCAAAAGTGGCAGAGTCTAGTGTATCCAGATTTTGCAAGCGATTAGATTTAAAAGGGTACCAAGAGTTTAAGATTTCTATTGCTCAAAGCACTCATGGAGATGAAAAAGACTCCACTCGAGAATTAGGCATAGAAATTCTATTTCATGACAGTTTAGAAGTTATGGCCTCTAAAGTTAAAAACACTAATATTAGTGCTTTAGATGAAACCCATAATCTCCTTAATTATGATGAACTAGAAAGAGCGGTAGATGCTATGATTGCCTCTTCCAGGGTTCGATTTTTCGGAGTAGGATCTTCCTTAATTACGGCCATGGAAGGACAAAATAAGTTCCTTCGTATTATGAACAAAGCGGAAGTTTCCTTTGACTCTCATCTTCAAGCCATGGCAGCCTCAATGATGAATGATCAGGAAGTGGCCATTGTGATCTCTTATTCAGGCCAAACTAAAGACGCCATCGAAGTGGCTAAAATTGCCAAGGAAGCCGGAGCATTGGTGGTAGCTATCACCCGGTTTAAAAAATCACCTCTGACGGTTTATTCAGATATTACGCTACTTTGTGGGGCTAATGAAGGACCTCTTCAGGGGGGGTCATTGTCTGCTAAAATCTCTCAGCTTTATCTGCTGGATATTATGTATTTTGAATACTTTAAGAAGACCTACGAGGAATCAAAAAGAAATAAAGAAATCACAGCCAGATCAGTACTTGATAAACTTATTTAAAACATGGAGGAAAACAGATTATGATTATGGATCAATTAGAAAATTTAAGTCGGTATCATTTTGATGATGAGAATATGGAAGCGGCAAGAAACTATCTTCTCACCCATGACATTTTTAGTCTAGAAGAAACAAAACACGTGATTAAAGACGGCGAAATCATGTTGCTGTTTAATGAAAATATGCAAAAAAATATGGAGGAAGGAAAGTTTGAAGCCCACAGGAAGTTTGTCGATATTCATATACCCTTAGAGGGGACAGATTTTATTCGGTCCACTAAAACATCGAAATTAGTGTTAGATGGAGAATACAGCGAAGAAAATGACATTCTTTTTGGAACCTATGAGGGAGAAAATTATACAGACTGTTATTTCACCAAGGGTTCTTTTGGGGTGTATTATCCTGAAGATGCTCATCTAGTGAACACCACTCCGAGAGTTCGGGAAACCATCAAGAAATTCGTGATGAAAATTAAATTAAAGTAGAAAGAGCCGTTTATTTTAAACGGCTTAAACTTAACACCAGAAACGTTTTTATAAAGATAAGGCGAGTCTGGTGTTTTATGGTAAACCCTATTCTATTTAGAGAGAAGATGACATGAGTAGTATTTTATTGTTGAGAGGATGATCAATATGAAAAAGATGAATTATGGCGTTATTGGCACTGGTTATTTTGGAAAAGAACTGGCGAAAATCATGAATGAGGTGGATGGGGCCCAGGTGACTTGTGTCTATGATCCTTATCACGGAGAAGAAGTGGCAAAGGAGCTAGGATGTCAGGTGGAAGAAGTTTTAGAATACTTTGTAGCCAGAGAAGACATTGATGCGGTTATTGTAGCATCACCAAACTATCTACACAAAGAACATGTTATGGCAGCCCTACGGCACAAGAAGCACATCTTTTGTGAAAAGCCCATCGCGCTCGACCTAACGCAGATCGACGACGCCCTGACCGCGGTTGAGGCGGCGGGCGTTACGCTACAGGTGGGGTTCAATCGTCGCTTTGATCCTGGCTTTGCCGCCGTAAGGCAGGCAGTGATCGCTGGCAAGGTGGGGCAGCCAGAGATGGTGCGCATCACCAGCCGCGATCCCGAGCCACCGCCCATCGGCTATGTTCGCGTGTCGGGCGGCATCTTTCTCGATATGACCATCCATGACTTTGACATGGCCCGCTACCTCACGGGCAGCGATGTGGAGGAGGTCTATGCCAAGGGAGCCATCTTGGTTGATCCACAGATCGGCGAAGCGGGGGACTTCGACACAGCAGTCATTACCCTGAAGTTTGCGGACGGATCCATCGGTGTCATAGACAACAGCCGCAAAGCGGCATATGGCTATGACCAGCGCGTCGAGGTATTCGGCTCGAAGGGCAGCGCGGCAGCTTTCAATGAGAAACCCACCAACGTAGAAGTAAGCACGGAAGACGGCGTCTGCACCGACAAACCGCTCTATTTCTTCCTCGAGCGTTACATGGGCTCTTTCGCCCAAGAACTGCAGGATTTTGTCACGGCTGTACTGGAAGATAAGGAACCGCCGGTCACGGGCAAAGACGGCCTAGAAGCGCTGTATATCGCCATTGCGGCCACTCAATCAGCCAAAACAGGCAGGCCCGTGCAGGTTTCTGAGGTGCGGTAATGCTGTTTTCGTCCTTTGCGCTCAAGTCGGTTGTCTTTCCCAATCGGATAGTGATGCCGGCTATGTGCCAGTACTCCGCGGGAGAGGACGGCCGGGCGCTCGAGTGGCATTTCGTACACTACGGGAGCAGAGCTGTTGGTAGAACCGGCTGCATCATCATGGAAGCCACCGCGGTCGAACCCCGCGGCCGGATCAGCCGTCAAGATCTTGGCTTGTGGGATGATTCCCAGATCGAACCGCTGCGGCGGATCGTGGACTTCTGCCGCCGACACGGTACAGTGATGGGCATTCAGCTTGCCCACGCTGGGCGAAAGGCTTGCGGGCCGGAGCTCGCTGCTCCTTCAGCTCTACCCGCTGGACCAGATAAGCCGGTGCCGCAAGCTCTGTCCAAGGCAGAAATCCAGCAGATCGTGGATCTCTGGGGTCAAGCCGCTGGACGGGCGGCCGCAGCTGGATTTGACTTCGTGCAGATTCACGGCGCCCATGGCTACTTGATTCATGAGTTTCTCTCTCCCCTGAGCAACACGCGGGACGATGAATACGGAGGCGACTTGAACGGGCGCATGCGCTTCCTCCTGGAAGTTGTGGAGGCGGTTAAGGCTAACTGGCCTGGGGATCGGCCCCTCTCCGTGCGGTTGTCGGCCGTGGATTACATCGACGGAGGACTCACCGTCCAAGACACGATCGCGATCGCCGGCAAACTAGCGGAGGCGGGAGTGGATCTGATCGATGTGAGTTCCGGCGGCCTGCTGCCGACATCGATCACGGCGGCGCCAGGGTACCAGGTTCCCTTTGCCGAAGCTGTTCGTCGGAACGTGGGCATTCCGACCATAGCCGTGGGGCTTATCACCTCCGTGGAGCTTGCCGAGGAAATCTTGGTCAACGGCAGAGCGGATTTTGTCGCCCTTGGCCGGGAACTCCTGCGCAATCCGTACTGGCCGCTTCAAGCTATGCCCGATCAAGCCCAGAGCTGGCCTGAGCAGTACCGGCGAGCCGCGAAAAGCTAGTCAAAAAGCAAGGCCCTTGCAGTGTACAAAACGCTGCAGGGCCTTCTTTTGTGACCAGCTTACATCAGCGGGGCAAACAGCCTCAGGATGGCTGTACCAGCACGCCGCAGTGGACTGCGGGCCCTATAGGCCGCCAAATCGAACTCGTGGCACACCTCGAGTGTCTTGAGGAAGTCTTCTTTGATCTGAAGCACACTGTCTGTGTTGTACAGCCACACCCCGCATTCAAAGTGCTGGTAGAGGCTGCGGTAGTCCAGATTGATCGTTCCCACAACACCGTACGTATCGTCCACCGCGAAGGTCTTGCAGTGCATAAATCCAGGTGTATACTCGTAGATTTTTATGCCACTTTCCATCAGTACTGGATAGTACGAGCGCGTAACGGTGTGCACGTACCACTTATCTGGAACATGGGGTGTGATGATGCGCACATCAACACCCGACTGAGCAGCAGTGCAGAGTGCTGTCTGCATGGCGCTATCTAGGATGAGATAGGGAGTATTGATGTAAATGTAGCGCTTTGCCCGCCCGATCATGTTCAGGTACACCGTTTCTCCGACCGGGTTTTCGTCCAAGGGGTTGTCGCTGAAGGGCTGTACAACTCCAGGAGAGGGCGGGATCGATGGAAAAGTCGTGGGGCGATACTCTGCCAGGTCTTCCGTAGTCTTGCGCAGATAATTCCACATGGTCAAGAACATCACGGTGAGGCTCCAGGCTGCTGGCCCCTTCACCATGATTGCAGAGTCTTTCCAGTGCCCGTGCTTTTCATAGGCATTGATGTATTCATCAGCCAGGTTGATCCC
>LSQX01369946.1_pt2 | contig 18276 bp, 18 predicted proteins | sample 654561 | NCBI WGS metagenome assembly LSQX01 (sample SAMN04489861, study PRJNA283612) | anaerobic digester metagenome | isolation source: 4 biogas reactors fed with cattle manure at either 37C or 55C with and... | place: Denmark: Kongens Lyngby | collected 2014
TGGTGTTATGGGAGATGATATAGTTGCAGGGTTTTTTGCTGGTATTTTGAGTTTACTTACATTTAGATTCTTGTTTTTTATCTTATAATGATATAATATGGAAAATTTTGAAGGAAGGATAATGTCAGAAGGAGACAATAAAGAGATTTTTGCTTGTGTCGATGATTCTAAATACTCAAAAGATGTATGTGATTATGGAATAGATATATCAAAAGCTACAAAATCACCACTAAAAATACTAAATGTAATAGAGTACTCAAAAATAAATAAGCTTAAAAATAAAGCTATATCAACACAAGATGAATTTTTAAAACACCTCTCAAACGATGATGATAAACAAATAGTATTTAATGCTATTAATAAAAGTAATAAACTTCTTCAAGAGTATGAACAAAATGCTATTGATGCTGGACTTAAAAAAGTCTCTATTGTACAAAAATATGGTACTTTTTATGATAGTGTTGTAGAACTAAAAGAGCAAATTAGACTTTTGATTATAGGTTATGTTCAAAAACAAAATGATGAAAATATTATCATCTTAGGTAAACAAGTAGAACAAATCATAAGAGATTCAGAACTTCCTGTTCTTTTAATAAACCAAAAATTCAAACCAGTTAAAAGAATTATGATGGCATATGATGGAAGCCCCTCTTCTATAAAGGCTTTGCAAGGTATTATGCAATCCCCTCTTTTAAGATCTGATGTTATTAGATATATTGTAAATGTAAATAATGATATAGAAAAATCTAAACAGATTATTGATAAAGCTTCTGAAATCTTAGATAAAAGTAACCTAAACTTTGAGTTAGTAAGCCTAAAGGGTGATGATCATGTCAATGAGCTTATAAAGTTTCAATATGAAAATGATATAGATATGGTTGTTATGGGTGCTTTTGGTAGAGGTAAAATAAGAAGAGCTATTTTTGGTAGTTTTACATCAAAAATGCTTCAAAACAACCCAAAACCACTACTACTTATCAAATAAAAGAGTCTAGTTAGACTCTTTTACCATAGATGCAAACTCTTTGAAGATATGCTTTGTATCATGTGCTTCTGGGATGTATTGTACAGATATAATAGGTTTATCCTTATATCTTAAACCCTCTACACTACTATCAAAAAGGCTTGTATGAGAAATATTTGCAAACTCTTCAATCTCTTTTGAAACACTTTTTGTATGTGCTTGAGATGATATTTCAACTTTCTTATCAACTTTTATAGGATGACTTCCTATATGTTGTACAAAGCCTAGCGTCTCTACAGCTACACCATAAGATAGTGCAACTATTTGATGTCCTAAACCTATAGCAAACATAGGAATCTCTTTAGAAATTAGTTTTTTAACTCCATTTATTTTACTATCTAGCCCATCTAAAAGCTCTGGACCATTACTTAGAACTACTCCGCCTATTTCACCTTGTTCAAATCTTTGGATAATAAGCTCTACATCAAAAGAAGCTGGTACAACTTCAACTTCAAGTCCGCAATTAACTAGCTCATTAAGAGTAGCTTTTTTTACTCCAAAATCTATCACAACTATTTTTTTATTGCTCATAATAGCAGGTTCATAAGCAAAAGCAATAGGATTCCATGCACTACTTTTATGTACATATGGCTCTTTTGTAGAGATTATATCTATAATATCTGTTTCTTGTTTTTTATTTTGTTCTTCTTTTAGTTTTTTTGCAAGTTCATCTTTAGAGCTTATTGTTGTACTTGCTATCATATTTATATTACCATGTTTTTTGATAAGCTTTGTTAAGTATCTAGTATCTATATCACAAATACCTATTTTATTATTTGATTTTAGTAAGTTTGCCAAAGAGTCTTCAGCTCTAAAGTTGGAATAAGCATCATTATAAGATCTTACTATTACTCCACTAGCATGTACTTGATTGCTCTCAAAATCATCTTTATTAATACCAACATTTCCTATTTCTGGTGTATTAAAAGAGATAAAAAGTCCATAACTACTAGGATCTGTTATACTCTCTTGATAAGCAGTAAAAGAGGTATTAAAAACTAGCTTCCCTACACAAGTAGTATCTGCACCAAACGAATTTGCCTCAAAAAAATCTCCATTTTCTAAATACAACCAAACTTTTTGCATTATTTCTCCTTCTTGCAAAAATTATAAAATATGACGCCTATTTTTATAATAACCCTCGTTTGCCTAATTCTTCTTCATATAATCTATTATAAACCAACTGATAATCTTCGCTTCCTGGGATTAACTTTCTTTTATAGTTTTTAATCTTCTCATATACCGTTTTATCTGCTTCTTCAAAACCTTTTACAAACTCCTCAAAAGATGATACAATAATATTTTTGACTTGATTATCACTTACTGTAAAGTGTATATAGTCCTCTTCCCATAAAAAATCTATTATTTTATGAGCTATATCACTAAACCTATCTTCTTGGCTTAAAATAACTCCATGTTCGTTTGCCATTCTCTTTTTTGCCATCCAAAAAAGTTGTTTATAATCTGCTTGATAAAACTCTATATCACTCTCTTTGTTGTCTAAAATAGCATTTACTTTTTCATCAAGAGCATTTTCATTTTCTATATCTTCATCTATTATTCTTTCAATCTCTTGAACTATACTATCTTTATCTTTTCTAACCTCTATAAAATCACATCTAAGTAGATCTCTAGCTATTTTTTGGGAGATATATGGTGTATGCTGTAACTTTATTTTCATTAAAACCTCCTTTTTAGATTATCTTATTATTGTATCATCTCTTTCTGGACTTGTAGATACTATTCCTACTTTTACTCCAGTTATCTGTTCTATTGTATTTATATACTCTTTTGCTTCAATAGGAAGTTTATCAAACTCTCTTATTCCTTTAACACTACTCCAGCCCTTTACCTCTTTGTAGATAGGTTTTACATTTTCTAGATCACTTGGAGCATAATCTATCACTTTACCATCCAACTCATAAGCTACACAAATCTTAATAGTATCAAAACCATCTAAAACATCAAGTTTCATCAAAGAAAGATCATCACATCCATTTAGTTTGGCTGCATATTTTACTAATACTGCATCAAACCATCCACATCTTCTTACTCTTCCTGTTGTTGTCCCTTTTTCCATACCAACTTCAGCCATAGTTTGCCCATCTTTGCCAAAATCTTCTGTAGGAAATGGCCCATTACCTACTCTTGTACAATAAGCTTTTACTATCCCCGTTACTTTACCTATTTGTTTTGGATTAAGTCCAAGTCCACTACAAGCTCCAGCACTTATAGTATTTGAGCTTGTTACATAAGGATATGTTCCATGATCAATATCAAGCATAGTTCCTTGTGCACCTTCAAGAAGTACTTTTTTACCACTATCTAAAAAGTCCCAAACCATATTTGTAGTATTTACTATATATGGAGCTAATATCTTTTTATATTCACTAACTTCTTTTAAAATCTCCTCTTTTGATGGAGTTTGAATCTTCATAGCTTCAAAAATAGAGCTATAAAACTCAAAATACTCTAAAATCTTCTCAACTAAACTATTTGGATTTAAAAGCTCTCCTACTCTATGCCCTGTTCTATTTATCTTATCTGCATAAGATGGTCCTATTCCTTTGCCTGTAGTACCTATAGCTTTATTTCCTTTTAGCTCCTCTTTTGCTCTATCAATCATAGAGTGGTAGCTAAGAATCAAATGTGCTTTATCACTTATAAAAAGTCTTCCTTCTAAGCCTTCAAATTGTGACATCTCTTTTATTAAGTCACTTGGACTTACAACCACACCATTACCTATGATATTGATTGCTTTTGGATTTAGTACCCCTGAAGGAATCAAATGCAAAGCATATCTTACTCCATCAACCCAAATAGTATGCCCTGCATTATGCCCACCTTGGTACCTACAAACAACATCATATTGTTGTGCCAACATATCAACAATCTTGCCCTTACCCTCATCTCCCCATTGAATACCAACTATTAAATCTGCCCTCATTTTACCCTTCTTAAAATTTATTTATCTATAATTTTCATAACATTATCTGTATATAATGCAAATCCCAAAGAGTCTATCTCTTCACTTTTATAGCTTCCACCTATCATAAGTACCAAATTATCATAAATTACTCTATAATAAATATCATCATAATATTTTATTGAGGTATAATATAGTGGAGACAATACTATTTTATCATACATAAAAAACATTGAAACATTTTTTAACTTTATTAACTCTTCTTTTATATTTTGAGGCATCATATCTAAAACCTCATCACTTATATCATCTTTTGTATTTATTTGTAATAGTTTATTTAACCAATCAATCCCATAAGCCTCTATTTTTGCATAATCTGCATTTTTAAAAAGATCTATATCTATGTTAAAATCTTGTGCTATAAGTTGTGGAATATTGATATTAGATAGTTGTAATGTTGCTTCAAGCTTAAGATCTTGTATCATATCAAGGCTTAATGCAATAATATCTGATATATCATCATGTTCTATCCATTCACATCCTATTTGATAATACTCACTAGATGGATAGTTAAATACAGGCTGTATATAAAACCACTTCTTATGACTAGTTGTTCTTCCTAATCTTTTAGTTATAATCCTAACAACATCTAAGCTAGAATCAGCCCTAAGAGCTAGTTCATTGTTCTCTTCATCAAAAATCTTGATAAGCTTCTTAGGATCATCTATACTTTGATGTTGCCCATAAGAAAAGTTTGGAGTTACTATCTCCTCAAATCCATTTCTTAAAAGCATCTCACTAAGTAAATACTCTAGCTCTCTTTTTTTTCTAGCACTTTTTCCAAAATATAGCCTACTACCCTTTGGGATTTCATGTTCTAAAATCACTTATTAAACTCCAAAATATATTTTATTAAATACCTCATTTGCCTTTCCGTCAAATTTCCTAACACCTATTTTATCAAGAGCTAGTTCTATAGCATTAACAGCCCACGCCGCCTCATAAGGTGCTACTAAACCCATATGGTTAATCCTAAAAATCTTACCTTTTAGATGATCTTGGCCTCCAGCTATATTGACATCAAAATCCTCTTTTAAGATTTTTCTTATCTTACTTGTATGCTCACTTATAATAGTTGTCATAGCATTTGCTGGAGATTTTGGATATATTTGTAAACCTATACTCTTTAGTGCTTCTTTTGTAGCTTCTGCTCTAAGAGTGGTATCACGATATAGTTTATCATATCCATCTGATTTTAGCTTTCCTAAAATAGCCTTTAGCCCTATAGTTAAAGTTGTAGCAGCTGTCCAAGCAGTAGTACTTTCTCTTTGTTTTTTAAGCTCTGTTTTTAAGTTTAGATAATATCCAAATGGTTTAGCTTCAAGTTTATCTATAGCAAGTTTACTTAAACCTATCATAGCAAGTCCTGGCGGCAACATCAAAGCCTTTTGGCTACCTGTTATAAGTGCATCTATACAAGAAGTATCTATCTTTTCTACACCAACAGCAGTGATACCATCAGCTACTACTATAATATTTGGATTTATCTCTTTAGCTTTTTTTGCTATAGCTTCAACTGGATGTCTAAGTCCTCCAGCACTTTCACATATTTGTATAAAAAGAGCATCTATATCACTATTTTCTTTTAAAGCCTTTTCTACATCATCTACACTACAAGGAGTGTCCCATTCGTATTTTAGCTCTACTTTAGATATAGCATAAGCATCACATATCTTACCAAATCTCTCTCCAAACTTTCCAGAATTTACTGTTAAAGCTTTTTTATGTGTAAAATTCGTAACACAAGCTTCCATAGCTCCAGTGCCACTACTTACAAGCATAATAGCATCATCCATATCAAGAAGCTCTATTAAAAGTTCTCTAGTCTTTGCAAATATCTCTTCAAACTCTGGAGTTCTATGGTGCAAAGTCTCACCACTCATAGCAACTCTAACAAACTCAGGTACAGGGGTAGGTCCAGGGGTTAGTAACATTATCTTTCCTCTTGTATAAATAATATATCTTTTACAAAACCTAGTATTTTACTATATATATGATTAAGAGCAAATTAAAATATAAAACGATATAGATATCTTAGCACAATTCAACACTCAAAAAGAGACTATAAGCTAGTGTTTTTTAGCTAAATCTTTGATTTTTGCTTATTAGAATAAGCAAAATGAGATATAAAATGCTTATTAGGATAAGCAATTATAGAGTTTAATTTAATATAAGAAACCAAAAAGCCATAGTGGGATTTTTCCTTTTGAACCAATCTCGATATCATCAGCAACCACAAAACTATTTTCTATATCTTTTATTTGAGAAAAACTTTTATTTTTTCCACCTATTTCAAAAATAAATCTATCATCTACCAAAAAATCTCCACTATTTGGATATAAAACTTCATATTGTTCTTTTAGTTGATTGGCAAAAAAAGTCTCTCTTATTGTTCCTATCTCGTTTTGCTTTGAGTAAGCAAAATTTAAATTTGTATTTGCTAAGTATAGTTTTTGTGGCTCAGTAAAGATATTATCCCCTTTTGTTTTTGAGTATATAATATTAAATAAATTTCCCTTTCCTAAATAGTAGATATACTGATAAAGGGTATTTCTATTAATTTCTATTTTTTGTGCAAGTTTAGAGATATTTAACTCATAAGGTTTACTTTGACAAATCAAAGATACTAGCTGTTTTAATTTTATAGTAAATTTTGGTTCAATATTAAAAATATGGCTTAAATCAAACTCTATAGTGGTATTGATAACTTCATTTAATCTTATATAGAAATTCTCTTTAGGTGTATCAAAATAAAATGGATAGTAACCATATTCTAAGTACTCTTTAAAATACTCAAAAGGTTTAAACTCTGAACTCAAACTATAAGCTATTTCAATATGATTTTCTACTAGCTCATCAAGAGTGTATTTTGGAAATTTTTTATCTAGTTTTAACTCCAAAAACTCCCTAAAACTTAAACCTTGAAACCTATATAAAATAGCTCGTCTACTTAAATCTGCTTTTGAGTGTTCAAGTTTTAAAGCACTACTTCCACTAAAAATAACTTTTAAATCCAAATAATCATAAATTAATTTTAATTCTGTTTCAAAATTTTCAAGTTTATGTATCTCATCTATTACTAAGAGTTTTCCGCCTTTGTTTGAAAACTCTTTTGCTAATTCAAAAAGATTTTGGCTACTTATTGTTATATATTCGGCATTTACATATAGCTTTTCATCTAATTTTAAAGTAGATTTTTTTAAGTATTGAAGTAAAAATGTAGTTTTTCCAATTCCTCTATCTCCTAAAACACCTATTAGTCTTTCTTTAAAATTTACTTTAGAAAAAAAATATCTTTCATAAGGTATATCAAAATTCTTTAAGATTTTATAAAAAAGTTCTTGGATATTTTCCATATTTTGCCTTTTTGTTTATTACAATAAGCAAATTATATCATAAAATGCTTAATACAATAAACAAATATATGTTTTTAAATAGATAATTTATAAAATATCTCAGTATCTAAATCTAGATACTGATAAATTAAGTGGGTGACACTATAACATCACTTCCAAAAAGAAGACATTATCACGTAAATATATTCTCTTAAAAATCCTACTTGCTTAGATTAGAACCAACACTTTTGATTATCTATATAAGTTGCTTTATAGTCATTTTCAGATTTAACTATATATAAAATACCTTCTATAAATCCTATCAAAGTCATAATAATAGTAGGAATTCCCAATAAAACAAATCCCAATAAAGATACTACAAGCATAATAATACCAGCTTTATTACACCCTAAATAAAACTTATGAATGCCAAGTCCACCCAAAAATATACCAAGTAACCCTGCAACTAATTTGTTTTTATCTCCACTCATTACTCTCTCCTATCAATTAAATAAAGAACAATTATATTAAAACTTAACTTAATTTATATATAAACCTAAATAAGTTTTAATATATTTTTAAGGTATAGTAGTTTGTGATAAAATAGAGACAAATACCCCGCCAATACCTATCCATAATAATACAAATCCTATTATTACCATATATCCAAGTATTAAACCAACTATAGCAAAACCATATCCTCCATATTGTTCTGGGTTAGTTTTGATTTTATTTGTAGCAATATGTCCTAAGACTATGCCAACTATTGAAGCTAATCCAAAAGAGAAAAATCCTATCAAAGAAAAAATAAAACTCATAATAGCCAAAAGAGTGTTTTTTTCTTCCTCTTTAATAAGATAAATAGCCTTTGCACTGTTCTCATCTACTTCAAAATCAACAATCTGATTTGCTTGTGGTGGTATAGGTGATTTCCACTCATTTCTTGCAAAACTATATCTTTTCCCATCATCTGCTGAAATCAGTCCACTATTTGTTGCAACACTAAAATCTAAAACTTTTCCCTTCACTAATCTCTCCTATTGTCTAAAACTATTATTTAAGATTGTATCCTAAAGTAGCTAAGTTTTTAAACATCTAAGATAAATCAAAAAATTAAATCTTCTATTTTTAAGAATCTCTAACTTTATTTTGCTATAATCTTCAAATCAATTATATATATTTAGGATAGTTTATGAGAAATTGGCTTGATAACCATACTAATGAACCTGTTAGAACACAAATGTATTATGCAAAACAGGGAATTATTACAGATGATATGAGATATGTTGCACAAGCTGAGGGGCTTGATGCTGAGCTTATAAGAAGCGAAATAGCAAGAGGAAGGCTTATAATTCCTGCAAATGTAAACCACAAACACCTAAAACCTATGGCTATAGGCTTAGCAAGTAAATGTAAAATCAATGCAAATATAGGCTCTTCTGCACTAGCATCTGATATACAAGGTGAGATAGAAAAGGTAGATATGTGTCTTAAATATGGTGCTGATACTATTATGGATTTAAGTACTGGCGGGGATTTGGACGCTATAAGAGAGGCGGTTATTGCTCACTCTAGTGTGCCTGTTGGAACTGTACCTATGTATCAAATCATACATGATTGTGGGGGAGATATAAATAACCTTACTATTGAGGCGATGCTTAGTACTTTGGAAAAACAAGCAAAACAAGGGGTGAGCTATTTTACTATTCATGCTGGATTTTTGCTAAGGTTTATGCCATTTGTTGCAAAAAGAAAGATGGGTATAGTAAGCCGTGGTGGGAGCTTAATGGCTTCTTGGATGATGCATTATCATAAAGAAAACCCTTTTTATGAAGCTTATGATGCTATACTTGATATTTGTAGAAAACATGATGTTTCACTATCTCTTGGAGATAGCCTTCGCCCAGGGTGTTTATATGATGCAAGTGATGAAGCACAACTTAGTGAGCTTAAAATCTTAGGAGAGCTAACACTTAGAGCTTGGGAAAAAGATGTTCAAGTGATGATAGAAGGCCCAGGGCATGTACCTCTAAATCAAATAGAAAGAAATATGAAGATAGAGCAAGAGTATTGTTATGAAGCTCCTTTTTATATCTTAGGACCACTTACAACAGATATTGGTGCAGGATATGATCATATCAGTAGTGCTATAGGTGCAGCTGTTGGTGGATGGCATGGGGCATCTATGCTATGTTATGTTACACCAAAAGAGCATTTAGGCTTACCAAATGCTGAAGATGTAAGAGTTGGTATCATAGCATATAAAATAGCAGCTCATAGTGCAGATATAGCTAGAGGTAGATTTGGGGCTAGAGATATAGATGATGAGATGAGTGATGCAAGATATGCGTTTGATTGGAATAAGCAGTTTTCTTTGGCCTTAGATCCTGATCGTGCAAGAGAGTATCATGATGAGACCTTGCCTCAAGATGTATTTAAAGATGCAGAGTTTTGCTCTATGTGTGGACCAAAGTTTTGTTCATACAAAATAACACAAGAGATAATGCAAACTCATGGAGAAAACTTAAAAAACTAAAAGAGTAAAATAATATGAATAAATTAAGACAATTTTTATCTTATTTGCTATATTATTGTCGCAATTTAATAAACCCTATAAAAAAGGAAAGTAAAATGATTACAAAAGAAGAAGTTTTAAATGAACTAAAAAGTGTTATGTATCCAGGTTTTACAAAATCAATAGTTGATTTTGGATTTGTAAAAGAGGTTAAAATTGATGGAGAAAAAGTAGTTATAGACTTAGAGATTACATCTACTGCTCCTGAAGTAGAAAAAGCCATAAAAGATGAAATAAGCAAAGAACTTAAGATATTGTCTGTAAATAATTTTGAAATCAATATCAAAAAACCATCAGCTCCAAAACAACAAAGTAACTCAATGAGTGGCAAAAATATAGCTCCTCAAATCAAAAACTTTGTTATGGTAAGTAGTGGTAAAGGTGGTGTTGGTAAATCAACAACAACTGTAAACTTAGCTATTGCTATGGCAATGCAAGGTAAAAAAGTAGGTATTTTAGATGCTGATATCTATGGACCAAATATCCCTAGAATGCTTGGAGTTGTAGGAGTTGAACCTGAAATAGAAGGAAATAAAGCAAAACCAATCAAAGTATATGGTGTAGATATGATGAGTATGGGACTTCTTATGGGTGAAGGACAAGCCCTTATTTGGAGAGGTGCTATGATTATGAAAGCTATTGAGCAACTTCTAAGAGATATTTTATGGGAAGATTTGGATGTTCTTTTTATAGATATGCCTCCAGGAACTGGCGATGCACAACTTACTTTAGCTCAAAGTGTACCTGTAAGTGCTGGTATTAATGTAACAACACCACAACATGTTGCTTTAGATGATAGTAGAAGAAGTTTAGATATGTTTAAAAAACTTCATATTCCTGTAGCTGGAATAGTAGAAAATATGAGTGGATTTATCTGTCCAAACTGTAGTACTGAAAGTGATATATTTGGTATGGGAACTTGCGAAGAGTTAGCAAAAGAGTACCATACTAGTGTACTAGCAAATATTCCAATAGAGCCTGCTATTAGAGAAGGTGGAGATGTTGGTAAACCTGTAGTTTATTTCCAACCAGAAAGTGTTACAGCAAAAAGATATATGCAAGCAGCTGCTAATCTTTGGGACTTTATAGATGGAGTTAATCAAAACGCTTTAGCAGATAATAGTGCAATTCAACCAACCCTTCATGGTGTAAGTGCTTGTAGTACTGCTGGATCTCAATCAAGTGGTAGTTGCGGTTGTAACTAAATATTTATTGCTAGAGTCTCTCTAGCAATAATCACTATTTAAATTATTAAATTTTCCTATTTAATACAAATTATTAAAGCTACTTTTTACTACTTTATGGTACAATCAATTTTATTTTATATCTTTTAAAGAGGTTTATATAATGTCTATTATGATTACAAAAAGAAATGGAAGAAAAGAGCATCTAGATATCTCTAAAATCCAAAAAATGACTATCAATGCAACAAAAGATCTAGAGGGAGTTAGTCAAAGTGAGTTAGAACTTGATTCTCAGATTAAGTTTATTGATGGTATGTCAAGTAGTGATATTCAAGATGCACTTATCAAAACTGCTGTAGAAAAAATAGATATAGATGCACCTAATTGGACATTTGTTGCTGCTAGACTTTTTTTGTTTGATCTATATCATAGAGTAGGTAAAGCAACTCATGGTATAAAAGGAAGACCTTATTGCCATCTAAAAGATTATATTAAGTATGGACAAAATGCAAAAAGGATTTTGCTTGGGCTTGAAGAGGGATATGATTTAGATGAACTTAACTCATATATAGATATAAATAGAGATTATCAGTTTAACTATCTTGGTATTAAAACTCTTTATGATAGATATTTAATCAAAAACAGTAAAGCTGAGCCTATCGAACTTCCTCAACAAATGTTTATGGCAATAGCTATGTTTTTGGCTCAAAACGAAGAGAATAAAACCGAAAAAGCAAAAGAGTTTTATGATGTGGTATCTAAATTTGAAGTTATGTTAGCAACTCCAACACTATCAAATGCAAGAACTCCAAGACATCAATTAAGTAGTTGTTATATAGGAAGTAGCCCTGATAATATAGAAGGGATTTTTGATGGTTACAAAGAGATGGCACTACTATCTAAATATGGTGGTGGTATAGGCTGGGATTGGAACAGTATTAGAGCTTTGGGTGGTATGATAGACAACCACAAAAACGCTGCTGGTGGTGTAATACCATTTTTAAAAATAACCAATGATTTAGCAATAGCTGTAGATCAACTAGGTACTAGAAAAGGTGCTATTGCTGTTTATATAGAGCCATGGCATATGGATGTGCTTGATTTTATAGATCTAAAGAAAAACAGTGGAGAAGAGCGAAGAAGAGCACATGATCTGTTTCCTGCACTTTGGATAAGTGATCTTTTTATGAAAAGAGTATTAGAAGACTCTTATTGGACACTTTTTGATCCATATGAAGTAAAAGATCTATCAGAACTATATGGAGAAGAGTTTGAAGCTAAATATATAGAGTATGAAAATAGTTCTGAGATTACAAAAGAGCATATAAAAGCAAAAGATCTTTGGAAAAGAGTCTTAACAAACTATTTTGAAAGTGGTAGTCCATTTTTATGTTTTAAAGACAATGCAAATAGAGCAAATCCAAATAACCATAGTGGTTTTATAAGAAGTAGTAACCTTTGTACAGAGATATTTCAAAATACAAATCCAAACTACTATAAAATAAGATTAGAGTTTGTAGATGGAAGTGTAGAACTTTATGATGAAGATGAGCTAATAACACTAGATAATGGCTTAGTAAAAACAGCAAATAAAATAACTGCACTAGATACACTAAATAGTAAAAGGGTATTTATTGTAGAAAAAGAAAAAATAGATGGAGATACCGCTGTATGTAACTTAGCTTCTATTAACTTAAGTAAAATCAATAGTGACGAAGATATCAAAAGAGTTGTAAAAGTAGCTATTAGAATGCTTGATAATGTAATAGATCTCAACTTCTATCCACTAAAAAAAGTAAAAATGACAAACCTAAAAACAAGAGCAATAGGGCTTGGTGTTATGGGTGAATCTCAAATGTTAGCTCAAAAGCAGATTATTTGGGGTAGTAATGAACATTTTAAAACTATAGATACTATTATGGAAGCTATTAGCTATAATGCTATCTACGCTTCAAGCGAACTTGCACTAGAAAAAGGCTCTTATCCTACATTTGAAGGCTCTAAATGGAGCAAAGGTATTATGCCTTTTGATCATACTCCTCAAGCTGTAAATGCTTTGATAGAAAGAGATCTTTTTGATTCTTCATATGATTGGGATAGTTTAAGATCTAAAATACAAAAAGATGGTATGAGAAATGGTTACCTTATGGCTATTGCACCAACTAGTTCTATATCTATATTGGTAGGTACTACTCAAGCAATAGAGCCTGTATATAAAAGAAAATGGTTTGAAGAGAACTTAAGTGGTTTAATACCTGTTGTTGTACCAAATCTATCTCCTGATACTTGGAGATATTATACTCCAGCTTATGAGGTAGAACAAACCAATATTATAAAAGCAGCAGCTATAAGACAAAAATGGGTAGATCAAGGACAAAGTGTAAATATTTTTATGAGCTTAGATAAAGCAAGTGGTAGATATTTGCATGAACTTTATACTCTTGCTTGGAAGTTAGGACTAAAATCCACTTACTATCTAAGAAGCCAATCACCAGAAGCAAGTAATGATATAGAAGATAGAAGTATGGAGTGTGTTGGTTGTCAATAAAATATAACAATATAAAAGGCTAGATATATGGAAAGAAAAACAATATATAATCCAGATTCAACAGAGGGTATCAACCAAAGAAGAACATTTGGTGGTAATCCAGATGGTATGATCAACTTTACAAAATATAAATATGAATGGGCTATTAAATTATGGGATATGATGGAAGCTAATACTTGGTTTCCAAGAGAAGTTCAAATGACTGCTGATGCAAAAGATTACAAATACTTAACTCCAGCAGAAAAAAGAATGTATGATTTGGTTCTTAGCCAACTTATTTTTATGGATAGTTTACAAACAAATAACCTAATGGATAATATCAATCCATATATAACTGCACCAGAAATAAATGCTTGTTTAAGCAGACAAAGCTATGAAGAAGCAAACCATAGCAAATCTTACGCAGTTATGGTAGAGTCAATATCAGATAATACTGATGAGATATATGATATGTGGAAAACAGATGCAAAATTAAGAGAAAAAAATACTTTTATTGCTGATGTTTATAGAAAATTGGCTGGTAAGATCAATGATCATAATATAGTCTTAGCTATGTTTGCAAATCAAATCCTAGAAGGGCTATATTTCTATGCTGGATTTGCGGCTATTTATGCTCTTGGAAAAAGTGGCAAGATGTTGGGAAGTTCGCAGATGATTAGATTTATCCAAAGAGATGAAGTTACTCATCTTATTTTATTTCAAAACCTAATCCTTTCAACCAAAAAAGAAAGACCTGAGCTTTTTACACCAGGGCTTGAAGAAGAGGTTAGAGAAATGTTTAGAAAAGCTGTAGATTTAGAGGCTTCTTGGGGTGCTTATATCACTCAAGGGCAAATTTTAGGATTTACTGATAAGATAATAAGACAATATATAGAGTATCTTGCTGATAAAAGACTTGAAGCTGTAGGATATGCTCCTATGTACAATGTAAAACACCCTATTCCTTGGGTAGATGGTTATGCTTCATTTAATGATCAAAGAACAAATTTCTTTGAAGGAAATGTTGTAAACTATTCAAAAGGAAGCATTGATTTTGATGATTTTTAATTAAATATGTCAAATTTTAGAAAAATATATTTATTGGTTATATTTACAATTTTATTAAACTTTATAGCTATTTATAGTTTTGATTATAAAGAGTTTTTTAGTGATAAAAATGAGTTTAAAATCAGTGATGTAGATGATTTTAGTAATATTTTTTTTGGGAAAAAATATCTATCTTCTGATTATACAATTTTAAAACAAAATAATCTTCTTGTACTGAGTGGAATATTTAGTACAAATGCCGTTTTAGAAGAGTTTAAAACGGCTCTTAAAATAAATTTAGATGAAAATATTACTATTGATAAAAGTAGAAAAATAGATTTTGAAACTGCAAATAGAGTTTATAAGATAATAGATTTCTTAAAAGAGTATATGGAAAATGGTTCAAAAATAGTAGTAAAGAATAATAGTATCATTTTTGAAGGTGCAGTTAAGTATAAAAGATACGCAAGATTAGTTCAAATTTTAGAAAATGAGTTTGAAAGTGATACTTTTTTTGTAGATATTGATACTTTAGAGTTTAATTAAAGATTTAAATACCATTTTAATTTAAAATAATATAGAATATTACCAATTTATTAAAATAAACACAGGGGATATTTTATGATAGAAGTTTATGAATATATAGTTTCAAAACCATTTCTTGTTTTGTTAATAGGAATTTTAATTGGATATTTCATTTCAAGGGGACAAAAAGAGAGATTTAAGCCTATCTCTAACTCTTCAAGTACACAAGAAATAGAAGAAAAAAGAGTTAAAATAAATCCAATTTTTAACAAAAATGCCTCTCTTGATGCAAAACCAATGGTTCTTAGTGCTTCAACAAAAAAAGATAGTTTTATTAAAATTAAAGGTATTAATGAAGATTTAGAAAAGAGGCTTTATGATTTGGGTATTTATCAATATGATCAGATTGCTACTTGGACAAGTAAAAACTGTGATTGGGTTGAGAGTTTTTTACAACTTCCAGGATATATTAGATCAAATCAGTGGGTAGAGCAAGCAAAAATTCTAAAAACAGGAAGAGAGACAAGCTATAGCCAAAAGCTTTTAGATGAAGAGGTTTCAGAAAATTAGTAAAAATAGATTAATCTATCTTTACTAAATATCTTCCAACAGCTTTTGAATTTAAAATATTTGAATAGGCATCTTTTATATCATTTAGTTTTATCTCTTTAGTAATTAAATTTAAATTACCAACTTTATATATTGATGCCAATTTTTCCCAAGCATCTTGTTTTTTATCTAAACTACACTCAACACTATCAATCCCAATTAATCTAACACCTCTTAAAATAAAAGGGAATACATTTGTATGTAAATCGCTTGATGATGTAAGTCCACAACAAGTAACAACTCCATCATAGTTTGTCTGTTTTAAAGCTGTTGATAAAATTTCTCCGCCAGTTGTATCAATTACAGCACTATATTTTGTAGGTAAAAGAGCTTTTTGACTATCTTTTAGAAAATCATTTCTTAAAATAACCTCTTTTGCTCCAATATCTTTTAGAAACTCAATGCTACTCTCTTTTCCTGTAACTGCTGTGACATAAAATCCTAAATTATTTAAAATAGTAACCGCTAAAGAACCAACTCCACCTGTGGCACCTGTAACTAAAATATGGCTACCTTTAAAATTTTTAATATGATTTGTAATCTCATTGATACTTAGTGCTGCAGTTAATCCTGCTGTACCATAAATCATTATATCTTTATCACTTAATTTATCAGGAGTTTTTGCTACCCAGTTTGATGGTACTTTTACATATTGACTATGTCCACCATTACTATTCATTCCAAAATCATAACCAGTTACTAATACTCTATCCCCTACTTTAAATTTTAAAGATTTAGTTTCAACTATTATTCCAGCAACATCTACTCCAGTAATATGAGGAAATTTTTTTGTAACTCCAGGGTGCCCAGTTGAACTAAGAGCATCTTTATAATTTAAAGATGAATATGTAGCTTTTATAATAACTTCATTTTCACCACATATTGGTTTTTCTATCTCTTTTACACTTGAAGAGATGTCTCCATTTTCATCTTTTTCTACTACAAAAGCTTTCATTTTAACTCCTTTAGTTTTTTAATAAATCCTTTAGGCTATCTTGAGGTTTTTTACCATCTAAAATTAGTTTTATCTCTTTTGCTATTGGTGTATAAATATTATGTTTATTGGCAAGTTTATCAATAGCATAAGCTGTTTTAACACCCTCTGCAACCTCCCCTAATTCTTCTAAGATATCTTTTAGCTCTTTATTTTTTGCTAAACCTAAACCTACTCTAAAGTTTCTACTCATAGTTGAATTAGCTGTTAAAAATAGATCTCCAGCACCACTAAGACCTAAAAATGATGAGTTTTTTGCTCCAAAATGTTTTCCAAATCTTTGCATCTCTACTAAACCTCTTGCAATTAAAGATGCTTGAGCATTTTTTCCAAGATTTAAACCTTCACAAATTCCACTTGCAATTGCAAGAACATTTTTATAAGCTCCTGCAATTTCAGCTCCTATTACATCAGAGCTATAGTAAGTTTTTATAAAATTTGGGAAAAAAAGGCTAAATTGTCTATATAGTTTTTTTGATTTTGAGTTTATTACAAGGGCACAAGGAAGAGCTTGTATAACCTCAGCAGCAAAGGATGGTCCTGAGATAAATCCAATATTTTTATCTGGAACAAAAGATTCATAGATTTCATTTAAAAAATCTCCACTTGAAGCCTCTATTCCTTTACTTGCAACTAATATTTTTTGATTATTAAAAACAAAGTTGTTTTCTAACCAAGCTCTTATCTCTTGAGCTGGGATTGCAATTACTAAATATTCACAAGATAGTGCAAACTCTAAATCAACAAAGTTTTTAATCTCTCTTTTTGTTCTTGAAGTAATATAACAATCTTGTTTAGCACTTAGTGCAAAATGAAGAGCTTGTCCCCATTTTCCAGCACCTATAACTGCAATCTTACCTTTTTGCATTATTTTGATAATCTCTCTTTAATTAGTTCATTTACTTTTTGAGGATTTGCACTCCCTTTAGATGCTTTCATAGTTTGACCTACAAAGAATGCAAACATCTTCTCTTTTCCAGCTTTGTACTCTGCTACTTTATCTGCATTTGAAGCTAAAATTTCATCAATAATAGTTAATATTGCTCCATCATCACTTACTTGCTTTAAACCTAACTTCTCAATTGTTTCATCAACATTTTTTGAACTATTTTCAATTAAATAATCTAAAACCTCTTTAGCGGCTTTTCCAGAGATTGTACTATCTTCTATTCTTTTTACAATTGTAGCTAGTGTTTTTGCATCAATTGGTGATTGCTCAATAGTAATTCCCTCTTTTAATCTTCCTTGAAGTTCAACTGTTAGCCAAGTTGTAGCATTTTTAGCACTAATTCCTTCACTCATCATCTCATCAAAATAGTTTGCCATCTCTAAAGATGAAGTTATAACAGAAGCATCATACTCTTTTAGTCCATACTCTTTTACAAATCTCTCTTTTTTCTCATCTGGAAGTTCTGGAATTTTAGAGTACTCTTTAATCATCTCATCACTAATAATTAAAGGAAGCAGATC
>LSQX01223326.1_pt1 | contig 18272 bp, 13 predicted proteins | sample 654561 | NCBI WGS metagenome assembly LSQX01 (sample SAMN04489861, study PRJNA283612) | anaerobic digester metagenome | isolation source: 4 biogas reactors fed with cattle manure at either 37C or 55C with and... | place: Denmark: Kongens Lyngby | collected 2014
CCTCACGGGGAACCTTCCGGAGTTTGAGACCGAATGCGATGTTGTCGTATACATCCAGATGCGGAAACAAGGCGTAACGCTGGAATACTGTGTTAAAGGGACGTTTATAAGGAGGAACTCCGGAGATATCCTTGCCCTCGAATAGTATTTCGCCCTCATCAGGGGCGAGAAAGCCGGCAATCAATCTCAAAGTAGTGGTCTTGCCGCAACCTGAAGGACCGAGAAATGTAACAAATTCTCCTTTACGTATATCAATAGTAATGTCATCCAGCACCTTCTTATTACCTAAGGTCTTGCTCAGATGACGGATCTCAATGATCTTGTCTGAAGCTGCCATCTATTACCAAAGGTTAATAAGGAAATTGTATCTAATACCTAGAGAGAATGTTAAATTTGAATCTCCGCGATCATTATCATAATTGACGTATGCATGGATTCTGAGGGCATCACTATCTTTAAGAGGATAATAATGACAGATAAGGCCGGTATTCCATCGGATTAGTTGCCCCGGGTACATATTGAATGTCCTGGCATGCAACCCCCTCCATCCAAGCTCTAACTTGTCTGAAGGAGCCCAGGTAACTGCTGCATTCAGACCCAAACCCTCCCTTAGTCTGACATAAACGTCATCAAATCCGAAGTTGTTGGAAATATCCAAAGTCAAGGTCCAGTCACCCAGATGGACTCTCTGACCGAGAACAAAGAGAGGATAATACCAAATATTACCTTCAGCCCTGCCTTCAGGTTCGTAAGCCAACACAGAAGCACTCGCGATTACCTCATATACTTCCCCATACTTTTTATACTGTGCGGAAGATGTAAAAAGGTTTTTTGAAAAAAATCTTTCTGCGAAAGGTGAAGTAGTTGCCTGAATTGCAAACTCGTGTCCCTCGTTGGGAGTGGTATAGGTGACTTTTCCTCCCCACTGATAGACAGGAAGCCCGTTCCAAAGAGAAGTTGCGAATTCAGGATGCACATCCCAGTCCCAGTCATCATACTCAAATCCTCCGGTAAGGATCATATCTTTACCGAGAGAAATCGTCCAATTACTGAAATTAAGATTTACAAAACATAAATCTATCCAGTTGGTGGTGTTGGAATAGCCGAGGGAAGTGTAAGGCCAGCCATACTCGAACTCATCGTCGTCCAAGCGGCCTGTACTGATCCAGTGATTGGCCAATGTCCAGCTAAAATACTCCGATGCGGAGCCCTCGAAAAGTGTGTAGATTGAAGAATTGCCGTGGCTGAAACCCCACGCACCGTCTGTTTTGCTATAATACGGTGTAAGATCAAGACGCGGAATGAGAGTCAGTCCGGCATAATTTGCCGACGACTCAGAGTCCTGAGAGAAGGCCTGGAAGCATAACATCAAGACCACGAAGGAAATTAGTACTTTCTTCATTTGAGTCCATAAAAAGAACATTGGTTAATATTGGGGGCGAAAATAGAAAAAAAACTAATATGATGTAACATTTGTCGGAAAAAAGGACTATTTTCGCAACTTTACCATATTGTTTTTCAAAGAAATCTATTTTATATAATGAATTATTTCAAACCTTTAATCGCCGCTGCACTATTGACAGCTTCTGCCGTTTCGATCCATGCGCAGAGCGTATCGGAGATAGTTCCCGTTCCCCAAAATGTAATAGAACAGGATGGATTTTTTACAGTAGATAGACACACTATCATTATTCCGGATAGTGAAGGGAGTTTTAGTGCATCATATCTCCAGCAACACATCAGCCCCATATTTGAATACGGCATTGCAGTTGTCAAGGCCTCAACCCCTCCAAGGAACAATGCAATAGTGCTCCGCAAGTCAGAAGGATATAAACCGGAGAGCTACTCACTTACTATATGTAATAAAGGTGTGACAATAAGATCTTCCGATAATGCCGGACTTTTTTATGGAGTCCAGACTCTGCTTCAGATGTTCCCCCAGGAGGTGTATAGCGGAGAAAAGCTCCGTTTGCGCGAATATCCGCTTCAAAGAGTCATTATAGAAGACTCACCGCGGTTTCCCCACAGAGGCTTTATGCTGGATGTCTCCCGAACATTCTTCGATAAAGAGTATGTCAAACAGTTCATTGATTGGATGTCTATTCATAAGCTCAATGTTTTCCAATGGCATATAACGGATGACAACGGATGGAGAATTGAAATAAAAAAATACCCGCAATTGACTGAAAAGGGTGCCTGGAGAGGGCGCAATGAGGTTATCCCTCCTACCTATCTCTCGGGCAACGAGCGATATGGTGGTTATTATTCTCAAAAAGATATTAAAGAGATTGTAGCCTACGCAGCACAGCGCAATATCACCATCATACCGGAAATCGACCTGCCTGGGCACGCACTCTCCTCTACCGCAGTACTGGATGGTGTAACCTGTGGCACGACGACCGATAAAGCAAGTGCCTGCGGAGAGTTCGACAATGTATGGTGTGTGAGCAAAGAATCCAACTACAAAATTCTCGATAATATCTTTAAGGAAATAGCAGCGCTCTTCCCCGGTCCCTATATAAGCATCGCGGCAGATGAGGTGGTGTGGGACTATTGGGCGCAATGCCCCAACTGCCGTGCACTTATGGAGAAAGAGGGCTACGAAGAGGTTTCCGAGCTTCTAGGCCATTTTGTCCGCAGGATGGAAAAAATCATAAACAAGCATGGCAAGCGTCTTGCCGGATTTGATGACATTCAGGATGCCGGCGGAGTTGGTACGGATGCGTTGGTGGTGGCCTGGAGAGGATATAAGAAGGCTAAAGAATCCGTCAGCAAGGGTTACCCAACAGTGATGCAACTTAGCGAGTATTGCTACCTCGATATGCAACATTCACCGGCTGAGAGAGGTCATAATTGGGCAGCTGTCATCCCGCTCGACCGTGTATACAATTATGATCCTACCGCTGGTCTTGGCGAACTCACTCCGGAGCAGGAAAAGCTGGTAATAGGTCCCCAGGGAGGTCTCTGGACCGAGTTGATGCAGTATCCTCCCCGATTTGCAGAGTATCAGGTATTTCCCCGTCTTGCAGCGCTTGCTGAGGTAGGCTGGAGCAGCAGAGAAAAGAGGGATTATGAGGATTTCCACCGCCGACTGGTTAGCAGTCACTATCGCCGTCTCGACAAGATGGGTATCGCTTTCCGTGTTGAGCCCCCTGTTGTGAAATATCAAGACCAAGAGATAGATGTACTCCTTCCCTATCCCACAGCAGTTGTACGTTATACAACCGATGGCAGCGACCCTGTACGCACTTCGAAAGCAGTAAGCGGCACCATCGTCACTGACTCACCTGAAAATTTCCGTTTCGCGACCTTCTGGGGTGACAATTTACAGAGTATCTCTGTAGCTCCCGATGGTGTGGTACTTAATCATTGGCTTAAACCGTCAGTAAGGGTAGAGACAGATATCAAGATGAAATCCAGCAATCCGCTCACTAATATTACAGGTTACAATTTCCGTCATATAGCGCGAAGTGACAAGCGTTTGGAGGCCGGGCAGACTCTTACCTATATTTTTGACGAGCCGGTAGAGTGCAGCAAGATCGGCGTTCCTACCGGATATGCCCATATTCCCTTTTATGGTGTAAGTGACGGCTATGTGGAGTATTCCTACGATGGAGAAACCTTTATAAAGGGGCCGGAATTCAAGAGATATTATGCGGAAATCAGCGGATTTGAGGCACCGGTAAAGGCGGTTCGCATTGTCATCACGATGCCCAACGACGGCTCCACCTGCTGTTTCCAAAACCTTAGAATAGAATAGTGGTGCGGGTTACGAGTTGCAGGGTACGCGGTATAGGTTGCGGGGTGCGGGATATAGTTCTGAGTTTTGAGTATTGAGTTATGAGTGTTGAGTTGTTTAGAGGTGTGTAGTGGGTAGTATGTTTAGAGTATGTAGTTAGTAGTGTGTAGTGGGTAGTATGTTTAGAGTGTGTAGTTTGTAGTATGTAGTGGGTAGTATGTTTAGAGTGTGTAGTTTGTAGTATGTAGTGGGTAGTTTTTTACAGTGTGAAGGTGCTAAATAGAAGGTGCTGGGAGTAGTGATGATTATTTATGTATATGAGAAATTAATCGTTTAGGTAGATTCAAATAACACGAGCAGAGAAAATTTTTGTTTTTTCGAAGCCGTGTTATTTGAATAAATTAGGTATATAGTAAGTACTGAGTATTTAACATGGCAAGAAAAGCCAACGACTAAAGGCTGATAGCTAATGGCAGTTAATAGTTTAGAGTGTGAAGTATGAATAAAAAAAATATAAAACTTCTAATATTGGCAATGGCCATTTTTGTGGCATTCTTTGCAGGGAAAAGGCCGGAAAAGGTGGAACCTGAGAAAGTTAAACCTGACAGGGTTGAAAAGATTATAGAGAAAATGTCCCTTCGGGAGAAAGTAGGGCAGCTCTTCATTATAGAATACAGCGACAGATATGATCTTGAGGATCCCTATTTTGACAAACTTATAAAAAGGGACAAGATAGGCGGACTGATCCTGATGGAGATGGATATCGACAACTATATAGAGCGGATAAACCGTTTCCAGAAAATGTCGAAAATCCCTCTCTTTATCTCCGTAGACGGAGAATGGGGAGCATCGATGCGCTTCGATACCCTTACCCAGTTTCCACGCAATATGCAATTGGGGGCCCTCTCCTCACCTGACCTAGTATATCAGGTGGGCAGCGCCATGGCAAAGCAGTTTGTGCGACTGGGCATTCACATCAACTATGCTCCCACTATTGATATCAACAACAACCCCCTTAATCCCGTTATCGGGCAGCGCTCATTCGGCGATGACCGTGAAAAGGTGGCACTCTACGGAGCTGCTATAATAAAAGGGTTGCAGGATGGCGGTACGCTCACCTCAGCAAAGCATTTCCCAGGCCACGGAGATACCGAAATAGATTCACACAAATCTCTGCCCGTGCTTGCCTTTGATCGTACGCGTCTTGATTCTCTGGAGCTCTATCCCTTTAAACACGTGATCAAAGAGGGTGTTGCCATGGTAATGGTTGGCCACCTTAACGTCCCCTCGCTTGACTCCGCCGGAGTGCCCAGTTCCATCTCTTACCCCATCATTACCGGACTGCTCAAAGAAGAGCTTGGATTTGAGGGAATAGTGGTGACAGATGCCCTTGGAATGAAAGGTGTCACGGAATATCTTCCTAAAGAGAGAGTGGCAATAGAGTCGTTCAAAGCGGGATCAGATATCCTCTTGATGCCTCCCGGAGATAAACGTAAATCCATAGCTGCTTTCCGCAAAGCTGTGCGCAGAGGAGAGATCTCAATAGAGCGTCTCGATGAGAGTCTGCGAAAAATTCTAAAGATGAAAGAGCAGGTAGGCCTCCTCGACGGCACTCCCTATATCGATCCTGTGGATGCTTTTGAGCAGGTGGAGACACAAGAGGTATTGGATATCATCAATAAGGTGGCAGAGGAGTCAATGACCCTTATTAAACGCCCCTACTGGGGCCCTGACCAAAACCTTGAAGCTCTCACCGCCAATGGAGATGCTGATACCATAATTTTACCTAGGAGAATTACAAGAGAGATCCTCGGAAATGCACGTAAGCGCTCTGAAGGAGCGAAATTTGCAGTAATATATCTTCCGGAAATGAGAGCTCCGAAAAATGACAGGGAAAACTATGCAGCTATCCCACCTCAGGAGATTTACGACTTTATTTCAGCGTGGGCACGCGAACAAAAAGTAATTCTGGCTATTATGGACAATCCCTACGCACTTGACAAAATTGATATAGAGGCCTTTGAAGGTATCATGGTGGGCTATAGTTCATCAAAGGCCAATCTTTCGGCAGCCGACAAAGTGTTTCGGGGAAAAATTGAAGCCCATGGAGTGCTTCCGGCAGCTGCAGGAGGATTCCCCACAGGTTATCATGCAGATTAGTGTTGCGAGGTACGTGTTGCGAGGTGAAGGTTGCGAGGTGAAGTTATTAGTATGGAATATGAGTAAAAAAATATATAAGTAAGAACAATATAAATAACTATGACAAAGTATCCACTGAAAGAAATTGATAATATAGAAGATCTGGAAAGACTGCTCAAGATTAAAAAAGACGACATTATCGTTCATTGCGTTTTCAACACCCTGGACTTCTTTCAAATATATAAACAGATTAAGGATTTTAAATTTTCCGATTGTATGTTCCTTGGATGTGAGATTCCCAAGGAGGTTAAAGATAATATTGACCAGACCTGCGTTATCTTCCCCAAGATGAATGTGCCTTACAGGATCTATACGAGCGAACTCTACAATCCTTATTCACTTTACGAAGGGTATGATATCGAGGATTATGATACTCTGGCCACGAGTTACGATAAACGCGCTTATCAGCGCTACATAGCAAAAGGCAAATATGGACGTGAGATCTACGAGACTCTCGCACGTTCGATCCATGACCACGCCATAACTGACGCAATGTATGATCTGATCGATCAGTACGACCCTAAAATGGTAGTTGCAATAATGGGCGGACACGCAATTCTCCGCTCCGATCTCATTTACAGAAGGGTTGTCTATTTAGGCAAGCTGCTTACTGAAAAAGGGCGTCTTATTGTGACAGGTGGCGGTCCCGGCGCTATGGAGGCAGCCCACCTTGGTGCATGGATGGCCGGCAGAAGCAATTGGGAAGTGGAGGATGCCATCAGTATGGTGGTCAAAGCACCTTCTTATAGAGACCGCAATTGGCTTAAGACAGCATTTGAGGTGCTTGAGAAGTATCCACAGACACAATTCAGGAGTCTTGGTGTTCCCACCTGGTTTTATGGTCACGAGCCCGCCTGCATCTTCTCTACTCACATTGCAAAATATTTTGCCAACAGTATACGTGAAGATGGTATCATCACCATTGCACACGGTGGGATCATTTATACACCGGGTAGTGCCGGTACAATGCAGGAAATATTCCAGGATGCGGCCCAGAACCACTATTTTATGGATGACGAGTCGGCTCCGATGATATTTTTCGACACTGATTACTGGACAAACAAGATCCCCGTTTACCAATTTCTTCAGGATTGCCTTGAGATCAAGAGTTACGCCAATCTGCGTCTCTCATTGTCTGACGATATTGAGGAAGTTTACAAAATTCTGGAGGATTATGTCAAGATGTTGGAGTCCTCCGGGGATTCAGCCAAATCTGAGGTCGTTCCAAATCCCTTGAATATACGCTAATAAGAATGCGGTTTTATTAGTATCTTATGTAAGATAAAGCGCAAAATAATTTAATTTATATATATGAAACTCGATGGAAGAAGGATCAGCAGCAATGTTGACGACAGACGCGGCTCCGGCCGCGCTATGAAAGCCGGCGGATTGGGCCTTGGAGGTATCATCATTATAGGCCTTATTGCCTGGCTCATGGGAGGTGATCCCGCAGAGGTTGTTGATCAAGTCTCAAATATGACGACCAACACCCAGCAGACTGAGTATATTCCTTCACCTGAAGAAGAGGCACTGGCTACATTTTCAGCACAGATACTGGCCTCTACAGAGGATGTTTGGAGTGAAATTTTCAGGCAAAACGGTCGCACCTATACCCCTCCCAAACTTGTTCTCTATACAGATCAGGTGACTTCAGGTTGCGGTGGCGCATCAGCCGAATGTGGTCCTTTTTACTGCTCAGCTGACCAGTCTGTCTATATCGATCTTTCATTCTTCATGAATATGAAACAACGACTTGGCGCTGACGGCGATTTTGCTTATGCATATGTGATCGCACACGAGGTGGGACATCATGTCCAATATCTGCTGGGCACATTGCAACAGGCACACTCGCAGATGAGAAATGTCAGTCAGAAGCAATCCAACGAGATAATGGTGCGTCTTGAGTTACAAGCCGATTTCTATGCCGGTATCTGGGCCCATCATGAAAACCGCCGTTTCCAATCACTTGAAGATGGCGATATAGAAGAGGGCATCAACGCTGCATCCAAGATTGGCGACGACTATCTCCAGAAAAGGGCCAGAGGCTACTCCGTCCCCGACTCATTTACCCACGGCACCTCCGCACAACGTATGCGTTGGCTCAAAAAGGGCATTACCACCGGCAGAATCTCCGATGGAGACACCTTCTCCCCTGCTTATTCATCACTTTAATTATAGAACCTAATATGCATTCCAAGATTCAGAGAATCATCCTGCTCACTTTCGTTGTCCTTACTGCAGTTTCCTGCAAAAAGGTCACTATTGAGCAACAGATCGACAAGATCTACAACTATTTTCAGAATGAAAACACAACCGCCGTCGCTACTCTGGAAAGAGTCTGCAAGGATTATCCTGCAAGAATGTCCGGTAGCGAAAACAATGATGAAGTAATCGATTACTTCACATATGTTCTGGCAGAAGAAGTTGGTATTAAACATATCTGGCACCAGGAAGTAGAGGTGCCTAACTGGGATCCAGGAGTGACGAAAGTCACTATGAATCTATCTGACGGCACTTCAGTTGAGCTTCCTGCTATTGCCCTCGGACTCAATAACGGCACCTCGGGCGAGGATATCACCGCACAAGTGGTGGAGGTAACCAGCCGTGAAGAATTGGAAACTCTCCGCTGCAAAGATAAGATTGTCTTCTTCAACGGTACGATGGAAGATGGTAACAGTTACAGTAAACATGCGTGGCAACGCTCCAGAGGCGCCTCGCTTGTTACCGATAAAGGTGCTAAAGCCGTCCTGGTCCGCTCAATAAGCAATCATCCCGGAGATACTCCCCACACAGGTGCCTGCCACGATGGCGACTCTATTGTCTCTGTTCCGGCAGCAGCAATCTCCACTAATGCAGCTGATAGACTCTCAGAAACACTCAAACGGGACAAAAAACTTACTGTTACCATCAACTCCACAGCTCGCAACCTCCCCGAACCGGCAATCGGACGCAATATTGTAGCTGAAATCCCCGGTAAAGTAAATCCTGACCACATCATACTTCTCTCTGCCCATGTTGACAGCTGGTTCAATAGCCAGGGAGCTCATGATAATGCAGCAGGTTGTGTTGCCGCCATTGAGGTGCTTCGTGCATACAAAGAACTCCGTATGAAGCCAAGAAACACTCTCCGTATAGTACTCTATCAGGATGAGGAAATGAACCTCTCAGGCCTAAAAGAATTTGCACGTCTCTCCAAAGAAAAACACGAAGGTTTTCTCTTTGACCTTGAGATAGATGCCGGAGCAGGTAAACCTGCCGGATTCTACATTACGGAGGACAAGTTCTATTTCAAGCAAATGGAAGAGGTTCTTAACCCCTACCTTGAGCCTCGCGGTCTGACACTGACACTTAATACAGGAGAGAGAAACTGGCCCCTAAAGCCTTATTACTCATTCATAGCAGACAGGACTGACTATTTCAAATATCACCACGGCTCACTGGACAACTTTGAAAACATCAATCCGGAGACATTCAAAGAGACCATAGCTGCGATTACGACCTTTATTTTTCTGATGGACTAGTGAGTGGTGCAGGGTACGCGTTACGAGGTACGTGGTATTCGTGAATGTTGTTGGGTAAGTGGCACGGTGTACTACACACTGCACACTACACACTCAGAACTAACTCAATATTCTTCGTAGGCGTAGTCTATGGCTCGGTTGAGAATGGTATTGAATTCGGTGCAGGTGGCAAATAGGTCGGCAGCGCGTTTTGCGAGATCGTCTTCAAAAAGAAATACGTCATCAAATCTGCGTGTGATTAAGACCTTTTTAAGGCGGAAATATTCGGCGTAGGGCGAGTCCTGCGGAAAACCCCGGGGGATTTTCTTCAGGGCTCCGTCCCATTCCAGTTCAAATCCTTCAGCCTTATTCATAGCTTTGAGGAGCGCTTCCCCATTGAGCATAAATTCTTCCCTAATGCTTCTGATTACTTTTGTTTCGGGAGCATAGGCACCACAACACATCAGGTGTCCGCCAAGAGCAGCCGCTAGAGGAGGTTCTATATGAAAATAGTATCCGGAATGACCGCTGCATTTGCCGCCTTTTGCTATGAAGACGCCGAAATATTTTTTATAGGGAGTTTTATCCTTACTGAATCTTAAGTCCCTGTAGAAACGGTAAGTACAATCCTTAAGAGTGAGGCCTCTGACTTCGGGGTCAAAACGCCCTACGCGTTCGATAAGTTCCGCAGCAAAATCGTTGAAAATCGCCTGTGCTTCCTTGTACCGCCCCTTGTTGGCATCAAACCAGGGCTTATTGTTATTCGGAACAAGATCCGTAAGAAATGATAAAACTCTTTTCATAATTCCATATTAAATACTTTCAAGTCAGAAGTAAACTCGCATCTCTCAACAACTCAATACTCGGAATTTTACCTCGCAACACGTAACTCGTACCTCGCACCAACCAAGTACACACTCCCGACTACAGACTAGGAACAATGTGCTTCGCATAATTGTATCCCAGATGGTCGTAAAGTGCCAGATGATGCTCCATGCGGTCTAAGAAGTCGTCGTAATCACGAACCTCTGCGGGACGCCACTGCACTTCACTTAGGGCAGCCATACGGGGCAGAGCCATATATTCTACATGGTCGGTGGTCTTGATATATTCACACCACACATTGGCCTGAACACCCAGTATATGACCGTGCAATGAAGGATCTACCTCCTCGGGGAAAGGATTGAATTCATAAACCTTCTCTACAGGGATAAATCCTCCGATAGCCAAAGGCTCGTTGTCTCTATCTTCACTCTGATAATAGTCAAAATAGAAGTGAGAATAGGGAACCATAATCACATCGTGACCCATATTTGCGGCAGTCACACCACCGGTGATACCTCTCCAGGACATTACTGTAGCATTTGGAGCGAGTCCGCCCTCGAGGATCTCATCCCATCCGATAATTCTGCGACCGTGGTCGTTGATATATTTTTCAATCTCCGATGTAAGCCAGCTCTGAAGACGCTGCTCTGCGGTATGACCATCCTTTGCGAAGAGTTTCTCCGCCTTGATACGTGCCTGACAGTCGGGACAAACCTGCCAGTGATCCTTGGGGCACTCATCACCTCCTATATGGATATACTCGGAGGGGAATAGAGCCATAATCTCATCCATAACAACCTTTAAAAACTGTACTGTATGATCTTTACCAGGGCAAAGCACCTTCTCGGTAATACCCCAGCGAGGCCACACTTCGTATTGTTCGCCAGTACAGCCAAGTTCAGGATATGCAGCCAGAGCTGCCAACATATGGCCGGGAAGGTCAATTTCCGGAATAATGGTGATATAACGCTCGGCAGCATAGGCCACCACTTCCTTTATATCTTCCTGGGTATAGAATCCTCCATGAGGAGTCTCATCACTTGACTCAAAGTCCTTTCCTACTACTGTATGACTTCTTACAGAACCGATCTCAGTCAGTTTGGGGTATTTTTTAATCTCCACACGCCAGCCCTGGTCATCGGTCAGATGCCAGTGGAATGTATTGATGTTATGAAGAGCTATTATATCGATATATCTCTTGACAAAATCCTTATCGAAGAAGTGGCGTGAAACATCCAGATGCATTCCCCTGTAACCGAATAGAGGAGTGTCGTTTATTTCCACAGGTTCGAACTCTACACTACCTAATCTGCCTATAGGCAGGGACTTTCTTAGTGTTTGTATGCCATAAAAAACACCTTTTGGAGCCTTGGCTACGATGGAGATTCCGTTTTGGTCTACTCGCATCGTATAACTCTCATCAGACGGTGTAGACGCCTCTGCATCAACTGATATAACAATATTGTTACTTAAATTTGAGCCATCAGCTGCAACACATTTGAGTTTTAATCCGGTGATTTGTTCTATATATTCGGAGAGAAAAGCCGCATTGCGCTCCATCTGAGGGTCATTAGCATCATAGACGATCTTTGTCCCGGAGTTGAGAACAAAGTCTTCACCGTCGAGTTCATTTATAGATTGAGGAAGAGGAATTACATCATAGTCTGCCTCTCCCCTTTCGACATTGCAGGAAACCGCAACGAAAGCAGCTACTGCAAGAAAGAAGGGTTTTAAGTACTTCATGATTATTCTTTATCTTTTAATTTGTATTCTCTTTAGAAAGGATATCCGATGCCGAAATGGATTGCATAGCCATTTTTCCGGAACCACATATTCGGGGTATGCCATTGCTGTGTAACCGGATCGTATGCCTTGATACCGGCATCCAGACGTATGAGCAACATATCGAAATCCAGACGTAGGCCAATCCCCCAGTTGGCCGCAATGCTCTTTGCAAAATTTTCAGCCGTAAAAATACCACGCTCATCCCTGGCCACTCCATCCAGCGATGCACGTTGAAGATTCCAGACATTGCCTACATCTATGAAAAGTCCGCCCTGCAGTTTCCAGAAAAGGGGAAAACGAAATTCGAGGTTAGCCTCCAGACGCATATCGCCGGTCTGATTGGCAATAGCAAAAGTGGAGTCCATAGGCGCAGATCCGGGGCCCACAGAACGGGACTGCCATCCCCTCATACTGTTTGAGCCTCCCGCATAGAAGAATTTTTCGAAAGGAAGCACATTGGAGTTACCATAGGCATAACCGACGCCGGCAAGGAATCTTCCGGCCAGAGCCAGCCTCTTCTGCTGTCCAAAGCGCAGCGTCTCAACCAATGAGATTTCGCTTCGCACATATTGCGAGTAGGGTACTCCCCAGATCAGATAGGAGCCTTTTTCATCCTTTTTAAGTCCGCTATTGAAGAGCGAAAGCATGTTGCCCGCAAAATCGGTTTGCAATCTGAGGTAAAAGTATGTATCCTTGGGGTTTGTAGCGCTATTGGTGGTAAAGTACAGCATTCCTCCCCCGCCGAAGTCAAAGTGGTTGCGGTAGGATTTGATCAGATAGGGATCTCTCAGGTGTGAATAGAAATCCTCATCCATATTGTAAATACGCACCACATTGAACTGGAGAGGGTTTATTTGGTAAAAAAACCTCCTGTTGCGATTCCAGTTGTAGCCGTAAGCTGTGGAAACAATTATACGGGTGTACTCCGGTCGATTCTGATAGTTATAGGAGAGATTGACGTCAGTACGCGGGAGTGTTTGCTGGAATAGGCTTACAGGCAGGAAAAGGAACCTTGGGAATGTTATGGAGGATGAAATAGCAAACTCGTTAGAGCGCGTGGGATCCTTGAATTTGAACTGGAAGTTGCCTCTGAATCCGAGCGAAAAATATTCACCGCCTCCAAATATATTCTTGTGATAATAGGAGAGCGAGGGAGTGACTCCAAAGAGTCCGGATGAGTTGAACGACCCTTCCAGATTGGCCCTAACCCCTTGTAGCTTGGAGGGAGAGAGCATTATACGGCAGTCCACCATCGAAGAGTCCGCTTCACTAAGTTGCATATTGACACTGCTGAAGAGCCGAATGCTGGAAAAACGCTCGTAAGTGGTATTTATCACCTGCTCGTTGTAGAGTTCACCCGGCTTTACGGTATTAATCTGCCAGAGAAACTTCTCGCGTACCTTCAGCCCTGCCATAGGGATAATAGAGACTGACCCGATGTGATATTGCTTATGTGGCCGTGCACTCTCCTCCGATTCGTTTCTGGTATAGTTTTCGAGAGCGACGATCAGATCTGCTTTATCCTTCTGCCTTACGGTATCAGCATAGAAGAAGAAATAATTTTTAGTAAAACCATAGTAGCCGTGATTGCGGTAAAGACCGGCAAGACGTTCCGATTCCTCCTCCAATTGTTTCTCCGAAAGGATATCGCCCACATTTACAGTAAAGTTGGCGGAGTCCGAAGCCAATAATTCGCGCATATTAGCGTCAGGAATTTCGTAGCTTATGCTATCGATCAAATATTGTTTTCCAAGGGTTACATCGTAATTGACTCTCGCTTTCTTATCCTTTTTTAGCACGGAGTGCGAAATATCCGAATCATAATAGCCGGAATATTCGAGGTGAGAGAGCATCCCCTTTTTGCTGGCATCTATGGAGGTAGAATCGTAGATCACCGGAGCAACCCCAAGTTTCTCAACAAATCTGTCCCATCCCGTGCCGCGTCCGGAACTCCAGTTGTAGACATAGAGAAAGGGATTCCATCGACCGATATAATAATCGTTCGGCTTCTGCTTGATATAGGGCTGAAGCGAAGAGACTGGATATTTATCATCATTAGTAATAAGGATTTTGTTTTCCACAAGTCTGCATTCATTCTCCTGCAGGATCCTTGTGGTACTGCAAGAGGAGGCAGCAAGTGCAACGATCAATATAAATGCAAGACTACTCTTCATATTCCTGCAAATTTAGATAAAATTATTATTATAATCAGGTTAATTGTTACCTTTGAATATGATTTCTAAGAACGAAATAAAACTCATCCGTTCTCTCAACCGCAAGAAATACCGCGACGAAGTGGGAATTTTTGTCGTTGAAGGGGAAAAATCGGTGGATGAAGCACTCCGTTCTGGATTAGAGGTCCTCAAGGTATTTAGAATGTCAGATATTGGTGAAGAGGCGATGTCCCGCATTACGCTGCTAAGTTCCCCCTCTCCCGCTCTGGCGCTCGTGCGCAAGCCGGCAACACCTGAAAAATCGCAAATTGCCGCTCTGATTGCTTCACAACCCCTCTCAATTGCTCTCGATTCCCTTCGTGATCCGGGCAATCTGGGAACCATCATTCGACTCGCCGACTGGTTTGGGATAGGGACTATCTTCGCATCGCAAGATAGTGTGGATTGCTTCAATCCAAAAGTTGTACAGGCCACTATGGGCTCCATCTTCCACACGAAGATTATCTATTGCGACCTTCTGCGGATCGCCTCAGAGTTCCGTACTGCCGGGATGCCGGTATTCGGTACCTTCCTCGACGGAAAATCTATCTATGAGGAAAATCTTAGCTCCAGCGGACTAATAGTGATGGGCTCCGAGTCCGGCGGCATCTCTCCTGCTCTGGGGAGTTTAGTCACGCACCGTCTATCCATCCCAAGCTTCTCCCCTGCCTCAGCGAATGCACCGGATTCCCTCAATGTAGCTATAGCCACCGCCATCATTTGCTCTGAATTCAGGAGAAGGTAGAGAGTTGTTGGATCTTTATTTGAAAAATCCAATAAAATGTCTTTCTTTTGTACACGAAATAGCCGATGGTAAGCTTTCCACTATTCTAATAGCCCTCAATTGATATGACTGCAACTATCATTATTCTTATCGTAACAGCTGCACTGCTTGTTTGGGGCATAATTCGCTCCGATATTGTGGCACTTTGTTCTCTGTTGGCGTTGGTACTGACAAATGTACTTACCCCAGCAGAGGCTCTGGCAGGATTTTCCAACTCCGTTGTAATTATGATTGCCGCTCTCTTTATCGTAGGAGGAGCAATATCGCAAACCGGACTCGCCGGTGCAGTGAGTAATCGGTTGTTGAAACTTGCAGGAAACAGCAGTTATAAATTGTTTCTGTTGGTTATGTTGGTAACCGCCTTTATCGGCACTTTTTTGAGCAATACCGGAACGGTAGCTATGCTTATGCCGATTGTGGTGAGTATGGCATTCAAATCCAACACCAGTGCAAGCAGGCTATTAATGCCTATGGCTTATGCAAGCAGTATTGGAGGAATGATGACACTGATCGGTACTCCTCCTACTCTTATTATGCACGATACTTTGATTGGAGCGGGATATGAAGGATTGCAGTTCTTTACCACTTTACCCGTGGGAATGATTCTGTTGGTTTTGGGAATATTACTGCTCTGGCCCTTGTCAAAGATGCTCGACAAAAAAGATAAGAAGTGCCATGCTGACGGAAAAACAACCGTTAAGTCACCGGAACAACTCGCCTCAGATTATCATGTAATTGACAATTTGTATAGAGTTGTAGTAAAAAAGGATTCTCCTATTATAGATAAAAAACTCTCTGAAATTGATATTACTAAACGCTACTCAGTAATTATCAGTGAAATTCATATTCGCTCCCTTTCTCCGTTAAGCCGCACTGTACGTGCCGTACTACCTAAAGCGAGTACTATATTAACTGAAAATGACATCCTATATATCATAGGAGAATACGACAATGTTCTTCGCTTTGTAGAGGAAAACGCACTGGCTTTTCTAGATAGTCAAATTGAGGAGGAACTGGCGCGTCCCAAATTTGGTGGGAAATTTAAATTCACTGAAATAGGAATGGCGGAAGTGGTCATTCTTCAAAACAGTCGCCTCCACAACCGACTGGTAAAAGACTCTCAGGTCCGGGAAAATTACAATGTGAACATCCTAAGTATCCAGCGTAAAGACCATTATATCATCCAGGACATAAAAGATGTGAAAATACAGGCCGGCGATATGTTGCTGGTGCAGGGAACATGGGAGGATATAGACCGTCTCAGTCGTCTTGAGAGAGATATTGTCGTAATCGGGCAGCCCGAAACAGAAGCTTCAAAAATCACTCTTGATCACAAAGCTCCTTACGCTGCCGTTGTTTTGATATTGATGGTACTGGCAATGGTATTCAATTGGTTACCGCCTGTAATAGCTGTGCTTATAGCAGCTGTTCTGATGGTTTTGGGCGGCTGTTTCAGAACGGTCAAAGACGCATATCGTACAATCAATTGGGAAAGTGTTATTCTTTTTGCAGGAATGATGCCATTGGCAACTGCAATGGAGAAAACCGGCACTTCGGCATTTATAACCAACGGTATTGTGGATTTGGTGGGTTCTTACGGACCTTATGCCGTTCTTGCCGGCATTATGGCAACTTCCTCACTGCTTACCATGTTTATAAGTAATACCGCTGCCGCTATTCTGTTTGCTCCTATTGCATTACAGGCTGCCATATCGATGGATGTGAATCCCTATCCTTTCCTTATAGGTGTGGCCGTGGCAGTAAGCATGTGCTTTGCCAGTCCATTTGCCACTCCGCCCAATGCTATGATTATGTCGGCCGGAAAATACAACTTCATGGACTACATCAAAGTAGGCCTCCCCTTGCAGTTGCTTTTCCTGGTGGTAATGATTATAGTCTTGCCGCTTATATATCCGTTTTAGGGGAGAAATAATCTATCTTCGCACTATGATTATAAAAGAAGAAATAAATATTCCTGATGATTATCTTTCAAGTGGGCTCGCTCCGGTTGTAAGAATAATGGATAAGATTTATAACTGTGAGGATGAAAAGGTGATTATTGATTGTTCTAAAATCAACTTTGTATCTCCCGTATTCGTTATTTCCTTTATGCTTTTGTGTTTTCTTGCAAGAAAAAAGTATCACTCAGAAATATTACGACATACCTAGAAACAATACATTTTTTTAATGCGATAGAGGCCGATAAGATTGACCCGGATAAGTTTATTTCAATACTGCGGACATACCTAAATAAGACATACATCCCTGTGATAAGTTTTCCCGCCTCAGCTAACAGAGTGGTAGATAAAGATGCTATTTTAAGTGCAATAGAGAATTTGTTATATAAGCGATTAGCTATTAAAACAAATGTTTTGATAGGACTTAAGTATATATTGGGAGAAATGGTTGACAACATTACCGAACATTCGGAATCAGTAAGAGGATATATATTCGCACAATTTTATCCTTTAAAGGGCTATATTGATATTTGCATTGCAGACCAGGGTATTACCTTGAAAGGCAGTTTTGATAAAGTCGGCATGAAATATTCCGGAGATGTTGAAGCTATGAGTGCTGCAAACAGTCAAGTATCATCAAAAAACTTCCCTGGTTCCGATAATCGTGGTTATGGAATATATACCTCAAAGAATATGTTGATTGATGGTCTCTTCGGACAATTTATGATGATGTCTGGAAATGCATTGTATCTAAAAGACAATCATATAGAAGATGACTTAATAGAGTTACCTTGTAACTAGCAAATTTACAATGTACAAAAAATGGCAATGTTGAGTGTACAACTTTTGGCAACATGCAATGTACAGGTTTAACATTATATTAACTATTTATTTTTATACTTTTTTCTTAGGATTTTTCATTCATTTTGGAGGAATGATTTTCGGTTATCCATACGATAACCGTTTCCTTCGAACTTGATTACTTCGCAACGATACAACAGTCGATCCAGAATGGCTGTTGCCAACACTTCATCATCCAGCGTCTCTGCCCACTGGCTGGGAGACTTATTGGTGGTGATGATCACGGAGCACTGTTCATGTAGATGATTGATTAGGTTGAACAGGGCAACCGCTTCACTCTTTTGTACCGGGAACATCATGATGTCATCTATGGCGATCAGGTGTGCCTTGCAATAGCGGTTGTAGGTGCTCATTGCCGAGGAGATGATCTCTTTCCTGTTGAGCTCGCCTATCAGGTCTGCGAAGGTG
>LSQX01257613.1_pt1 | contig 18270 bp, 14 predicted proteins | sample 654561 | NCBI WGS metagenome assembly LSQX01 (sample SAMN04489861, study PRJNA283612) | anaerobic digester metagenome | isolation source: 4 biogas reactors fed with cattle manure at either 37C or 55C with and... | place: Denmark: Kongens Lyngby | collected 2014
GCACGCATAAAGTGCAAAAGATTATTACGTGGTGCATTAAATAATAAACCCTCAGGTGCTCCTTGTCTAGCTGCTTCAACTATTGCCGGCGCATCATCACGGTCATGAATTAAACCACGCAATAACCCTTCACCGCGCTCACCCTTAAAGCCCCACTTATCGGATAGCTCAGTAAGTCCCGCAGCAAGTTGCTCTGCGCGCTGATTAACACTATCCATAAAACCGTCAGCAGCTAAAGTATCAAAAACCGCCACCCCTACTGCAGTAATTAACGGGTTACCGTTATAAGTACCACCCTGATCACCGTACTCAAATACAGAAACTGACTCTTTAGCTAATAAAGCAGATAAAGGCACACCACCACCAATACCTTTACCCAAGGTCATAATATCAGGCTCAATCTCAGAGAGCTGATAAGCAAACATACTGCCACATCGCCCCATACCGGTTTGTACCTCATCAACAATTAGTAAGATACCTTTTTCTGTGGTCAGCTGACGCAGTTGCTGCATAAATTCCTTAGTGGCGGGAATCACTCCCCCCTCACCTTGTACTGGCTCCAGCATCACTGCAACGGTATCATCATCTATTAGAGCTGCCACCGAGTCAATGTTGTTATATTCAGCCTTAGGGAACCCATCTACCTGTGGAGCAAACATAGTATCCCATCCTGCTTTACCGGATAATGACATCGTTGCCAAAGTACGACCATGAAAGGCATGGTCAAAACTGATAATCTTATTAGCACCGTTACGGTTTTTCTGGCCCCACTTACGCGCTAATTTAATAGCTCCTTCATTGGCTTCGGCACCACTATTAGCAAAAAACACTTGATCAAAGCATGATGCCTCACAAAGGCGTTTAGCTAAATCAATCGCTGGTTGATTATAAAAAGCCGGTGAAGGATTGATTAATGTTTGACTTTGCTGACGAAGCGCTTCAACAATTGGTGCCGGATTATGACCCAAACAGTTGACTGCCCATCCTTGTAACATATCCAAGTAGCGTTTACCGTTTTGATCCTCTAACCAAGAACCCTCACCCTTTACAAAAATCAATTCTGGACGAGATGTAATGTCCATTAAAAACTTGGTATCCGATAAACTCATAACTAACCCTTAAATCCTTGATTAAACTTAATTGTATATATTACTTTTGATAGCTTATTATGCCTTTAATAAATAGGCAGTTTGTAGTTTTTAAGCCTTTTTTGCAAGAGAAAATAGGAAGATGCTTGTGATTTACCTTAGTCTCAGTAAGACTTTTAACTATACCGACATGAATTCAAGGTAAAATCCTTGATTGTTTAAAAAAACTTCATGCTTATTTTTGATTGATTAAACGAGGATACCTCTCATGTATGACGTGTTAGTTTACGTATATGAAAACTACTTTACGCCTGCTACCTGCCCAAAGCCAGAAGACTTAGCGATGCGCCTAGTTGCTGCTGGTTTTGAGCATAATGATATCCATGATGCGATGAGCTGGCTACATCGCCTAGCAGTCAACACCGAGCGACAGCAAGAACAGGAACTCGTCATTGCCGCAGACTCCACTCGCGTCTATGGTTCCTACGAGCAGTATAAACTAGGCCTCAACGGCATCAGCTTTTTATACTTTATGGAGAGCTCTGGTGCCTTGACACCCTCAATGCGCGAGGACATCATCAACTGTGCTCTTGAGGCCCCTCAAGACACCTTGAGCTTATCCGAATTTAAGATCCTAGCCTTGATGGTGATGTGGAGCCAAGAGCAAGAAGTACATGCCATTTTACTTGATGAACTGATCTCAAACGGTGACGAAGAGGCTGTTATTCACTAGTCCCTCATCGTCTAAGCATCAAGCACGACAATCCGCTACTGCGCTACTCCAGTAGCGGTGTCGATCATATTTCGATCAATATCAAGTAAGGCCTTGAGCATCACACGCCCCTCAGTAACAACCACTTCAGCAAACCTAGCTTCCTCATAAGCTTTCGCCCGCTCTTCATTAAAAAAGAACTCCGTACTAAAGCGTGGACTAACAATACCACCGTGCCTAGTTGAGAAGTTCTTAGCAACAAACGGTAAATACACCACTCCCTCTTTAATTTCAAGAGCTGCCACCTCCTCACTATCGTAAAAACCTAAGACTTTCTCAGCAACACCGTCTTTTAGACTAACCTCCACAAAAAGACGCATCCCACTATCACTCACTAAGCTCTCCTTGAACTTCTCAGAAACTGGAAGTGGGTCATCATCACTTAAAAAGTCACTGATCCCTTTAGGAGCAACATCAAGCAACTTTCTCAACTCAAGCCTAACTTGGGAGCTGATCTCATAACTAATCACCATATAGTCACCTTGCATCAATGAGCGTGGGTCCACTGGCTGCAGCCTCAGCAGCACCGATTTACCAGATTCTAGGGTGCGCTCATAACTATGCACTTGCCATTGCGAAGTTGCTATTGGTAAGACCACGGCTAATACTAAAAGACCATAATAAGCAGTTTGAGAACTAGGCACGATCCGATGTTTAATACTTTCGACGATCCCATTTAACTGCGAAAGTGCTGAGTCCGCATGCAATAATGTTCCTTCATCCCCTAGCAAAAGCTTTTTTGCAAAGGCTAAATAAATCAACATAAATAGCCCGCCGGACAACAGCAACAAATACGCTTTATGAGTAAGTGGCATCATCAAGCTAAAATAAAACATACTCATGCTCAAAAGACCTAGCACCACTGCTGAATAATACAACGCACGACTTTTTAGGTGATAACCCAATAACATCATGCTTAAGGGGATTAAGACATCCATACGGCCAGACCAAAGCCATGCCACAAGAAGCCCCATCAATACAGCCACTGTTTTGATGGTCGCCCCCTGATGCTTACTAATTTGCAGTAAAGCCCACAGTGGTACAAAAGAGTAAAGCACGACGATTAACCAATGGAACGCATTAATTAAATACTCTAAAACAGGAACTACATGACCTAGCTCCTCTGCCTTAAAAGGGTAGATAAAGATATATTTAAAAGGCTGAAGAAATGCCAATAAAATCTTTCTGAAGTAATGCTCAGACTCCCCACCAAAATACATCATCATGTAAATCTGATAATAGTTACTCACGACCACATATAAGGCCCACATGACAAAGGCAGCGAATAATGACAGACTCACCTTATCAGGCCTTTTAAAGCCCCACCACATCACACCCATAAATAGCAAAGGCAAAAGTGTCACCTCACTAAATACTGTTATGATAAAAGGCAAGCGTGTTAATAAACCTAAAAAGACAAATAAGCCCAACGCACTGATAAAACGCAGCCACACTTCAGAACGCTTACGGTAAATCAATATGCTCGTCACCAAGCCTGATAAAGGTAAAAGAACCGCAGAAAATAGCCCCTCCGTATTTAACCCACCGAAAGCAGTAAAATAATAAGTTGAAAACGCCTTTTCAATACTGATAAATACGGCAACCTCATACAGCACGATAAAAGCATAAGCCATGGCAGCCCTATGCTTAGCCAAATAAATCCCAAGCAGTGAAACTACCAAGCAACTTAAAGCTAACTCAGTCCTGAAAGCTTCGAAGTCATGCTCATACCCTCCGAAGAAACCCAGATAAAAAGCCAAGAAAACAAAAAACGCCGCTAATACACTACTTAGGGATAGAAACACCGTAATTGAAATCGGTAACACACCAGTAGCAACATGATTACTCGATTCTTTGCGATTTTCAAACTGTTTGCGCCATAGCCAAAGAGCAGCAAAGGCAGCTGCTACCCAAATCATGCCGATTTGTAATAAGGTCCAAGCAAAACCATAGCTACCCCAATAAGTACTAGACGCTGTCTCCAGGATATAACTAGTAACAGAGGCTGCCAAAATAGTGATAATTAACACCTTAAGACGCAAAGGCCCACTGCTTAGCTTTACATAGACAGTTAATAGCGCCGCAGCAACTAGTAAGTGAAAAGCAATTGACCCGTCAAAAGTATCCACTTCGGCCATAGCAAAAATAACAACAGCGCAAATCAATACACACGTACTGAGAACTGCCCACAAAGACTCATACCTAGCCCGCTTTTGCTCCAGTAAAACAAAAAGTGCGGTATTTAAAAAAGCTAATAAATACGTTGCAAGGGACTGAGAGATGAGTAGTTGATTACCCATCAAAAACAAGACCATCGCTGTATTAACAACTACGGCAGCTAAAGCAGCAATAAAAACATTAGCTGAAAAAGCGAACCAGGGCAAAATCAATAAGAACCACAAAGCAAAAAGCTGCCAAGTATCGGCTCCAGTTTGATAAATCTGTCCAACCAAGGCAATCAGTGCTCCCGATACCACTGCACCTAAAAATGCTAGGCCTTGATACCACCAATAATGTGTTGGGTTATATTGTCGAGATTCAACTTGGCGAGAACGCAAACGCAAACGCAAAATCAATAGACTGACAGCTATCAACAATAAGATAGCCTGTACCAATAAAATCTTATAGTTCGGACTGATACTCTGCCAATTACTTGCAACCCAAGTCACTAGCCCGCTAGAGAGTAAGGCTAAAGATAACACCATACATAGCAGCGCCAAGAACTGCTTTGCCGTAATACGTTGAAAAACCATCAGATCGTGCTCCCGCCTTAAGGGTTAAAATTATGATTCTATTGTATGCACTTGCACTCTCTATTTGAACTACCAACAGGACAAAATTGTCCAACCTCCTACAGTTCAAAAAAGTACTAAGCAAAACCTCAAAAGCTCCTGATTTAAGAGCAATTACTAAATCTCTGTATTCGACCTTTTACTTCGCTTTAGGGTCAAAGCACTTGCCAAAGGCTGAATTACATGTAAAACTGCACTGAATTACGAATATACAATTCTTATCATTTAATTTTGGTCTTTTTAAATTAGTTCTATGTCTAAAACTCTCATTATTGCTGAAAAACCCTCTGTTGCTCTAGATATTTCTCGCGCTCTGGGCGGATTTTCACGTCATGGCGACTATTTTGAAAGTGATGACTACGTCCTCTCGTCAAGCGTTGGTCATCTATTGACCTTAATTAATCCTGACGATGTAGTACGCGGCAAGTGGTCATTTAATAATTTACCCGCCATTCCTCAAAAAAAATTCGAACTCAAACCGATTGATAAAAGAAGTGAAACTCGCCTCAACATGCTGCTTAAATTAATTAAGCGAAAAGATATTGATCGAATCATTAATGCCTGTGATGCGGGGCGTGAGGGTGAATTAATTTTCCGCTACATCATGCAGTACGCTAAATCCACCAAACCGGTAAAGCGACTCTGGTTGCAATCAATGACCAAGCAAGCCATTATCGATGCCTTCGATAATATGCGTGATGATGAGACGATGAAGGGCTTAGAAGCCGCGGCACGTTCTCGTGCTGAGGCAGACTGGTTAATTGGTATTAACGGCACACGTGCCATGACAGCCTTTAATAGTAAGGACGGTGGTTTTTTTAAAACCCCTATTGGCCGTGTACAGACTCCTACCTTGACCATTGTGTTTGAGCGAGAAGAAAGTATTCGCCAATTTGTGAGTCGTGATTACTGGGAAGTTTACGGTGATTTCATTGCTGCTGAGGGTCCTTATACTGGACGTTGGTTTGACCCTGAATTCAAAAAAGACCCTGAAGATGCCGAAAAAAGAGATTCCAGACTTTGGTCTGAAATAGCTGCTCAAACGGTAGTTACTGCCTGTCAGGGCAAACCGGGTATTGTCTCTGAGGAATCCAAGCCCTCAAGACAGATTTCTCCCGCTTTATTTGATTTGACCTCCTTACAGCGTGAGGCTAACTCAAAATTTGGCTTTACTGCCAAAACCACCCTCGCACTTGCTCAAGCTCTATACGAGCGCCATAAAGTACTCACTTATCCACGTACCGATTCGCGCTATCTACCTGAAGATTATGTGCAAAACGCTAAGGACACCTTAAGACTAATTAGTGAAAGCACCTCAAATGCGAACCACGGCCACCAGCCACATGCCGCTAAAATTATCAGAGAGCAATGGGTCAAAACCAATAAACGCATTTTTGATAATGCCAAAGTAAGTGATCACTTTGCGATTATTCCGACCTTACAAATGCCTAAGGAGCTAAGTGAAGCTGAATCAAAAATTTATGATTTAGTGGTTAAACGCTTTATGGCGGTCTTTTTCCCAGCCGCTGAGTATCGCGTCACAACACGTATTACCAAGGTTGAGGCACATCATTTTAAAACTGAGGGTAAGGTACTAGTTAAGCCGGGCTGGTTAGAAATTTATGGCCGCGAAGCACAAGGTAAAGAAGCTAACTTAGTACCAGTCACCGAGGGTGAAAAGGTTAATACCGAGGACGTTCGTAGCGAAGCCCTAGCGACTAAACCTCCTGCACGCTACACTGAGGCGACCTTACTAAGCGCTATGGAAGGTGCTGGCCGTCTAGTTGACGATGATGAGTTGCGTGAAGCAATGTCAGAACGTGGGCTAGGCACACCAGCAACACGCGCAACCATTATTGAGGGTCTACTCAACGAACAATATTTACGTCGTGAAGGTCGAGAGCTCGTTCCAACAGCAAAAGCTCGTCAACTGATGACGTTATTATCAGGCCTGAATGTCAAGGAATTAACTTCCCCCGAGCTGACTGGGGAGTGGGAGTACAAGCTCAAACAAATTGAAGCAAATCAGCTTGACCCACAATCCTTTATGAAGGATATTGCCCTAAGCACCCAGACCATGGTGAGCCGTGCTAAAGAGTATGAGCACGATACGATTCCTGGTGACTATGTCACACTCAAAACACCTTGCCCTGTTTGTAGCAAGGTAGTTAAAGAAAACTACCGCCGTTACGCTTGTACTAGCTGTGACTTTTCGATTACCAAGCACCCTGGCGGCCGCACTTTTGAACCTGAAGAGGTTGAAACCCTACTAGCAGAGCATGAATTAGGGCCAATGAGCGGCTTTATTAGTAAAATGGGTCGTCCCTTTAGTGCGATCATTCGCCTCACTGGTGATGAGAAAAAGCTGGAGTTCGATTTTGGTCAGGGGCGAGACGAGGAAGAAGAAAACCTTGATTTCTCCACATTAGTTGCTGTCGGTAACTGCCCAAAATGCTCCACTAAGGTCTACGATACCGGTATGAGCTACGTCTGTCAAAGCGCTACAGGCAAGGAGAAAAGCTGTGATTTCCGCTCTGGAAAAGTGATTTTGCAACAAGAAATTTCTCACGAGCAGATGAGCAAGCTACTTAACGAGAAAAAGACGGACCTTTTAGAAAACTTCATTTCTAACCGCAATAATCGCAAATTTAAAGCTTTCTTAGTATTAGACGATAAGGGTAAGGTCGGTTTTGAGTTCGAGCCTAGGGCTCCATCCAAAAAAACGGCTGCTAAAAAGGCAGCTGCCAAGAAAGCTGCTACGAAGAAAAGCACAGCCAAAAAGACAACGGCTAAAAAAACCACCGCTAAGAAAACGACAGCTAAAAAAACTACTGCCAAAAAAACGACGGCTAAGAAAACAGCTGCTAAAAAGACAGCCGCCAAGAAAAGCAGCTCTTAATTAAAGTACGATCAAGATGAAAGAATTAATTCATAAATATAATATTCCGGGTCCACGCTATACTAGCTATCCAACTGTGCCTTATTGGGACAACAGTAGCTTCACGCCAGAAGCTTATTTAGAGACACTAAAGCGCAGCTTCAACGAGTCGAATGCCAAGCAAGGGATCAGTCTTTACATTCACCTCCCTTTCTGTGAAAGTCTCTGTACCTTCTGTGCCTGTCATAAGCGCATCACTAAAAAGCACTCCGTCGAAGCCCCGTATATTGATGCAGTAATTAAGGAATGGAATCTTTATCTGGACGTTTTAAAAGATAGGCCACTAATTAGTGAAATTCACTTAGGCGGAGGCACACCTACTTTCTTTGCCATGGCAGAGTTGGAGCGTCTACTAAATCATCTCTTTGAGACTTCGGACATTGCTGAAAATCATACCTTCAGCTTTGAGGGACACCCTAACAACACACGCCTTGAGCATCTTGAGGGTTTATATAAGCTTGGTTTCCGTCGTTGTAGCTTCGGGGTTCAAGATTATGATGATCGCGTACAAATTGCCATCAACCGTATTCAACCTTTTGAGAACGTCTTAAACGTAACTGACGCAGCACGTAAAATAGGCTACACCAGTATCAGTCACGACTTGGTTTTCGGTCTCCCCTTTCAGACTTGGAAAGGGATGGAACGAACCATCCGTCGCACCCTAGAGCTTAAGCCAGACCGTTTAGCCTTTTATTCTTATGCTCATGTCCCCTGGATTAAGGGCGTTGGCCAACGCGGTTTTGACGAAAATGACTTACCATCCGGCGAAGAGAAACGCGAGCTTTATGAAAATGGTAAAGCACTACTAGAAGAGCTTGGGTATATTGAAGTAGGCATGGACCACTTCTCCCTACCGACTGATAGCTTATATCAGTCAATGATTGATAAAACCATTCATCGTAACTTCATGGGCTATAGCTCTTCATCTACTCAAGTGATGATTGGGCTAGGCATGTCCTCAATCAGCGATACTTGGTATGGTTTTGCACAAAACGAAAAAGATCTTGAGACCTATTACGCGCGTCTTGAAAAAGATGAAATCCCACTTATGCGTGGCCACATCCTAAACCAAGAAGACCTAATTATTCGTCGTCATATTTTAAACTTGATGTGTTTATTAGAAACATCTTGGGAAAACTCTGACGAGCAGTTCAAAGAACTACCGGAGACCCTCACACGCCTAAAAGAAATGGAAAATGACGGGCTACTAGAATTCACTGACAAAGGTCTGAAAATCACTGAAAAAGGTCGTACTTTCAGTCGCAATATCTGTATGACCTTCGATCTGAGAATGCTGAGAGACAAGCCCGAAACGCGTATTTTCTCAATGACAGTATAAGTAAAATTCAGGACCATGTATGAGTCTAATTCCGGAAATCAAAGCTCAACAGTCAGTTGAGCTACTCAAAGCACTACACATCTTGACCCGCGACGGTAAAATCAATCAAGATAGCCGTCGCAAACTAAAACAGGTTTATCACCTCTATAACTTTATTGAACCTCTGATGCTTAAAGTGCTAGAAGAGCAAAAGCAATTAAGTTTGGTCGATCACGGTGCAGGCAAATCTTATCTGGGTTTTATTCTTTATGATCTGCTTCTAAAAAATCATAGCGATGCCCATGTTTATGGCATCGAATTTAGAGAAGAGTTAGTAAAAAGCTCTGAAGAATTAGCAGCAAAACTTGGCTTTACGAACGGTATGAGCTTTAAGGCTATGAGCGTTGAAGAGGCTATGAATTCAAACGAGATTCCTGCTAAAGTTGATATTACAACTGCCTTGCACGCCTGTGATACAGCAACGGATGATGCCATTCGCTTTGCTCTTGAACGCCAATCTAAATATATCGTCCTAGTACCATGCTGTCAGGCAGAGGTAGCAGCTCATTTACGCCAGCACAAGAATACCGCTCTCCGTGAAAGTAGTCTTGCGGAGATTTGGCGTCACCCTATTCATACTCGTGAATTTGGTAGCCATATTACGAATGTCCTGCGCTGTCTACAGTTAGAAGCTAGAGGATATCAAGTAACAGTCACAGAGCTAGTGGGATGGGAACACTCCATGAAAAATGAGCTGATTATTGCCCGTAAAGTCGCTAAATTTAAAAAAAGTGCGCGTGAGCGTCAATTAGACATCATGAAAGAATTAGGTCTAGAGGGTATGACTGAACGCTTCGCCTACTAATTAGTTAATTTAGCTTCTAATAGCTTATCGCGCTCTGTTAAAATCAAATTTTGTTTAATAAAAAGGAAGCAATCATATGTCAACTATTGAGCGTAAACAAAGCGGTCCATTAATGTCCAAAATCGTCATCAATAACGGCACAGTTTATTTGTCCGGTATTGTGCCTGCGCCTGAGGCTGAAGGCAAAGACATTGCTACCCAATGTAAAAGCGTCTTAGAGCAGATTGATGCTTTATTAAGTGAAGCAGGCACTGATAAAAGCCGTCTTTTAACTGCGCAGATTTGGCTAACTGATATTGAAGGCGACTTCGTCACCATGAATGGTGTCTGGGAAGAGTGGTTAGACCCTAATGGCATCCCTACACGGGCAACGGTTGAGGCCAAATTAGCGCGCCCCACGATTAATATTGAAATTCAAGTCACTGCTGCAAAATAAGCATCGCTTAAATTTTCAAATACCTAAACCATCAAAGAAGCGAGATTTTTTCGCTTCTTTTTTTTAACCAAAACCAAAACTCTTTCTTTTAACCCTATTTGCCTTTAGGAGGGTCAGAGTGAGCAAACCACAGAAAAGCAGCTTCACTCGTCCACAAATCGACAAGACTCAAAAAAGAATTATCATCATCATTCTCAGTGCGATTTTTATGTCTTTATTGAGTGTGAGTATTGTCAACGTAGCCTTGCCTTCAATGCAAACAAGCTTAAATGCTAGCTTTGCCGATTTGCAATGGATTCTTGCCGGCTATACCCTTAGTTTTGGCGTCTTTCTAGTAGGTGCCGGTCGCGCTGGTGATTTATTTGGACGTGGCGCCTTATTTTTATTTGGTGCCTTTTTATTTACCATTGCCTCCATCGCTTCCGGTCTCGCTACTGATCCACTGTCTTTAAATATCGCACGCGTATTTCAAGGAGTAGGTTCAGGCTTTTTAACTCCCCAAGGCGTGGGCATGATTCAGCAATACTTTCATGGTAAGGAGCGTGGTTGGGCCTTTGGTTTATTTGGGACAACCGTCGGACTATCTGTTGCATTAGGGCCAGTATTAGGTGGAGTTTTAATTAAGTTTTTCGGTAGTGACTTAGGCTGGCGACTCACCTTTTTAATTAATGTTCCAGCTGGGATATTAACCATGAGCTTAGCTTGGTTATGGTTCCCAAGACCCCTGCTTCAGATAGATAAGCTTAGGCAACCTGGCTGGATAAAAGCGCTTGACCCGATTGGTGCCACCATACTAGGTCTTGCCGTTTTGGCTATTTTATTTCCTTTTGTAGAGTTTTACCGCTCAACAACACTGTGGTTATTATTACCTCTAGGTCTAATTTTAATTCTAGTGTTTATAGGTTGGGAACGCTACTATGAGCGCAAGGGCCTGAGCCCGATGGTCAATCTGAACACTTTCTCTATTCCTAGTTACCGTAACGGTAATATCGTGATGTGCCTATTCTTTCTCGGCATGTCCAGTATCTGGGTATTAGTCCCCATCTACTTACAGCAAGCACTGGGCTTTAGCGCCTTTGCTGCCGGTTTTATGGGGGTTCCTGCCTCCTTATCTGCTAGTTGGGCCTCTCATCGAGCAGGAAGCGCTGTAGGGCACTATGGTATCAATGTGGTCATCGCGGGGATTACAGTCTCCCTACTAGGCCTGTTCTTAGCCGTACTCGCTTTTTACCTAAACGCATACCATAATATAAGTATTTGGTGGCTGGCTGTCGCTCTAGGAGTCTTTGGATTGGGCCAAGGAACCACAATTAGCCCCAATCAAGCCTTAACCCTAAGTGAGATTCCACTAGACTATGCTGGCAGTGCCGGCGCTGTAGTACAAACTGGTCAACGCATCGGCACCTCAGTTGGTATTGCTGTCATCACGGCCATTGTATTCACTCTACAAGCCGCTCATTCATGGATGCTGGCCATGATAGTCGGTTTTATCAGCATTTTTCTGATTATTAGCCTCTCCTTGATGGTTTCCTTGCTAGACCGGAAAAGACTACACCTTGAGAGCAGCGAAATACAGAACTAAGCAAACAAACTCCTCCCTAACAAAAAATAATCCCGAGTCATATCACACGACTCGGGATTATTTAACTATACGCGTTAACAACGCTTTTACTTTATAGTGCCTTTATAAGACTATCCGCACCAAGCTCACCGTCATAAACTAAGCGCTCACCAGGAAAATTAGCCAGATAAGCTTTTAATTCTTCATGTACAGGATGTGGCTGATAGTTATCCAGACTCTCGACATCCTTGAAAATACTAGAGATGCCATAAACAAAGCCACGGGAACGATCTGAGAAATTCTTTTTTAAATCAAATAAAAGAACTCCCTCACAATGCTGCCTAATTTGCTCACAATGATAAGTCACCTTCTCTTCAAAGTCAGCAGGTACAGGCTCTTCAAACTTGAACAAAACCATATGAATAATCATAAAAAACCTTTTAAAAAATCTTGTGTCTTAAACTTGTTGTGTATCTGATCGAGAACCAGGCTTCCAAGTCTGGAAATAACGCTCAAAAACACTAACTAAACCATCTAATAGCAGGGCACAAATAGTCAAGGTGATAATACCTGCATAAACCGTATTAATATCAAATGAACCCTCAGCCTGCAAAATCAAATAACCAACGCCACTAGCAGAGCCCAAATACTCACCCACTACCGCCCCGACAAAAGCCAGACCCACAGAAGCGTGTAAACTGGAAAAAACCCAACTAGTCGCTGAGGGCAAATACACATAGCGTAATAACTGCTTGCGATTTGCACCTAACATACGGGCATTATCGATCAATGTGGGACTTACTTCTCGGATTCCTTGGTAAACGTTAAAAAACACAATAAAGAAGACTAAGGTAAAGGCTAAAGCTACTTTAGACCAAATTCCTAGCCCAAACCACATGGCAAAAATAGGCGCTAAAATTACCCGAGGCATAGAATTTAATGCTGTCAGATAAGGATCAAAGATAAGACTAGCCGTCCGCGACAAGCCCATCCATAAGCCCATTAGCATACCGGCAATAGTACCAATCAAAAATGCTAATAAGGTTTCACTTAAGGTGATTCCCAAATGCCTGTAAATATTGCCTTCCGTAATGAACCACTTCCAAATCACCTTGAAAACACCGATGGGTTCACCAAAGAAAAATGCTAAATGCTGATCCCTTGAAATCAAATGCCATATAAAAAACAGGATAACTAAAATCCCTATTTGCCAAATACGGTAGTTATGACTACCTGGTGTTAATAACTTCCTCATAACTTATGTCCCTAAGCCTTTTCCTTTTGTTGCTGATAACCCTTGAGGACCTCTTCGCGCAACACACTCCAAATCGCATTATGTAGCTCCACAAAACGAGGGTGATTACGCATTTCTGCCACATCACGAGGACGTTCCAGATCAATCACAAACTCACCGATAATTCGGGTTGCAGGGCCTGCCGCTAAAATGACCACCCGATCACTCATGGCAATAGCCTCATCCAAATCATGAGTAATAAATAGCACCGCCTTTCGCTGCGACATCCAGATATCAAGCACCTCATTTTCCATTTGCTGTCTCGTCTGTATATCCAGAGCTGAGAAAGGCTCATCCATAAGGATAATGTCTGGATTACGGATCAAGGTCTGAGCCAACATAGCACGCTTACGCATACCACCAGACATTTGATGAGGATACTTGTCCTTATGCTGCTCTAGCCCAACCTTAGTCAACCACTCGATAGCCTGTTCTTCTGCCGCTTGCTTACTAATGCCACTAAACTCAAGACCAGCAGTGACATTAGTCAGAGCAGTACGCCAAGGGAAAAGTGACTCCCCTTGGAACATATAACCAGCCCGACGATTAATCCCCTCAAGTGGCTTGCCATAGACATTAACCTCACCCGAGGTAGGCTTTAATAAGCCGGCAGCCACATTAAGTAAGGTCGACTTACCACAACCAGTCGGCCCGACAACAGAGACAAACTCCCCGTCCTGTATATGTAGGGTTGCATCCCTAACTGCGGTATACGGCTCAGCGCCCTTTTCATTTGAACTAAAGGTACATGTAATATTATTTAACTCTAAAACAGCTTGAGACATCTTATTAATTCCTATCCCTCATCATAAATTAAGAAGATGCCTGTTTAACAAATTGATCCGTCCAGATTTTGGACAGGTCAATCTTGTCTGCCTGAATCTCTTCGTTATAAGCATCAAGTGCATTTAATGCCGTTTGTGGTCCGGCTGCATCAATCACACCATCAGGAGAAAGAGCTTCTAGACTAGCTTCTAGGGCTCGGCGATAGACCTCTGGATTACCAAGCAAATATTGCTCAGGTACAACCGCCATGATTTCTTCACTAGATGCTGACTGAATCCACTGATCTGCCTTGATAATGGCATTAGTCAGAGCTTGACACGTATTTGGGTTTTCTTCGATAAACTTCTGTGAAGCGTATAAACAACTTGATGGCATAGGTCCACCAAAAATGGCTTCTGAATCTTCCAATTTTCGCGTATCAACAATAACCTCTAATAAATCCTCATGCTCCAAAGTAGAAATCACTGGATCGACGTTACTAATCGCGTCAACCTGACCGGAACGAATGGCATTAACCGCTCCTGTTCCCGCACCGATACCGATGATGGATACATCACTCGCTTTGAGGCCATGCTGTGCCAAGAAGAAATTTACTAACATATTGGTAGAAGAACCTGGCGCAGTAACACCAATTTTCTTACCCTTAAGATCGGCAGGTTCTTTATAGTCCGGCATATTTTTTTTGGAAACTGCCAAAGTGATCATTGGCGCACGCCCTTGCATGACAAAAGCACTATAGTTCTGACGACGATGCTGCAAACTAATGGTATGCTCAAAAGCACCCGAACACACATCGGCACTACCACCCACTACCGCTTGTAGTGCTCTTGAACCACCGGCAAAGTCAGCAATCTTGACATCCAAACCCTCTTCTTTAAAAAAGCCTTTAAGATCAGCGATTGACAGTGGCAAATAATAAACCAGTGCCTGTCCACCTACTGCGATAGTAACTGACTTTTTCTCGATACCTGCTACTTGGGCTCCGGCCACACTCGGAGCCATACTCACCACACCAGCAGCACCGGCAATTTTTAAAATATCACGACGACTAAGGCTCATAACTCCTCCAAACCTCTAAAAATATAATCAATTTCATCCTTAAAAAATCTCTCTTTTAAGAAGACTTTCTACTATGTCTGTTATTTTGATTTTTTTCAATAGGTTCTTATACTAAATGAGCCCTAACGCTAGCTAAATCACACCTTAATTTATTACTGCTTTGGCTTTCGTGTAAACTCTAGCAAATAATCCAGATATACCTGCACCCGCTGAGGAATAAACTGACGACTTGGTAAACCGGCATAAATGACCAACTGACCGGTTATCCATGGTTCTAATACTCGCACCATCTCACCACTATATAAATAGGGTTGTGCTAAATCACTTGCAATGGAAGCAATACCACAACCATCTAGGACTGCCTTAAGTAAGGTATCAGTATGATTTGAAATAACTATGGGCTCGACCTCTACCTGAGTAGTGGTCTTAAGATCATTTCCATCCAGTAAAGTCCACCCTCTAAATGGGTCACTATCACGACGAATATGTATACAGTCATGCTCAAGCAAGTCTTCAGCTGTTTTAGGCATACCCCTACGCTCGATATAACTCGCCGCTGCTACTAGGATCGCATCCACTTGATGAATTTTTCTAGCCACTATCGCTAAATCTGTTCCTACCGTGGAACCAAAAAGGGTAATATCAAAATCCTCAATAGGTAGTGTTTGCTGGCTCCTAACCATCACTTCAATTTTAATTCCTGGATATAACTCCCTAAAACCAAAAATTGAAGGTGCTATCACACTACTTGCAAGCGCAGCATCCGCTGAAATTCTCAATACCCCAGACAATTTATCGCTATGCTCACTAACCAATTCCCGAGCTTCATCAACATCATCTAAAATTTTACGGACTCGCTCAAGATAAACTTCGCCAGCCTCCGATAAAGCTACTCGACGCGTAGTCCGGTGAAACAGCCTAACACCTAATTCTTTCTCCAACTCTGCAATCAACCGTGTAACAACGGGCGGTGACATATCAAGGGAGCGGGCTGCAGCAGCGAAGCCATTTTCATCGGCTACTCGTTCAAAAACCTTCATTGCTAATAACTTATCCATATTCACTCTCCTATATTTAAGATCAATTCTTTCTATATTAGAAATAGTATATGTCAATATTATGCATTTATTTAAATTGTAGTCCTATATACAATACATTTATTGGAATTAGCTAAGTTAAGAGCGGTGCTTATTAAGCTGCGCTTATTGAGTATGAGTAATTGAGTTGTTATGCAGCTTAGTAGGCACCAATCTTAACCCTTGCGAAAAGAAACAAGACAGCACATCATCATGCCCAGTAGTTTTAAAGTAAATGATGAGTTTTTGCACTTAATATTTCCTTGACAGCAATTATTGCTTAGTAATTCCATCTATCTTTTGAATATTTTATAAGCTATTATTTACTAACTAATTATCATTATCATCTTAAAAAGGTTCTTATCATGAAAAAGCTACTTATCGCCTCTGTATTTTCTTCTTTAATCGCTGGTCAGGCTTTTGCTGCTCCTCAAACATATCAAATCGATCCTAGCCACACTTTCCCTAGTTTTTCTTATAGCCATATGGGTTTTTCCACGCAACAACTACGCTTGGACAATACAAGTGGCACCGTTGTTTATGACAAAGATGCAAAAACTGCCGAAGTTGATATTACACTTGATATGACTGCTATCAATACTGGTTTTGCCGATTTTGATGCACATATTCAATCTGAGGATTTATTTGACACTGCCAAATTCCCTACGGCTACGTTCAAATCTACCAAAGTAAACTTTGAAGGTGATGCGCCAAAAACAATCGAAGGTGATTTAACTATTAAGGGCATTACTAAGCCTGTCACACTTGAAGTAACTCACTTCTTAAATGCCCCTAACCAGATGTTCAAAAAAGACGCTATCGGCGCTAATGCTACAACACAAATTCTACGTAGCGACTTTGGCGTAGATCTATTTGTTCCGGCGGTCAGTGACGAAGTCACCATTAATATTGCCTTAGAAGCACTTGCGGAATAATAAAATATCTCCCCTAGTTAGCTCCCTAAAGCCATCACATCCGTGATGGCTTTTTTAATGTCTACAGCCTCCATCGGTCTAAATAAAAACACGAATAAACTTTGATCTAAATCAAACCTTTGTCACCACAATTACTACATATTGTGTTTTTTAGATATAAAATCGAAAAATCATACTATATCTAGTTTTTCTTTATTTTATCGTAATTTAGGTATTCAACATGCTCAAGACGCCAGAATTGGTTTGCCCAGCAGGTAATTTACCTGCTTTAAAAGCAGCCATCGACAACGGTGCCGATGCCGTTTATATGGGATTAAAAGATGCGACTAACGCTAGAAACTTTCCCGGTTTAAACTTCGATATGAAGTCAGCCAAACAAGGAATTGACTATGCGCATCAACGTGGCCGTCAAGTACTAATGGCCATCAACACCTTCTCTCAAGCAGGTCAAATGGAACAATGGCAAAAAGCCGTTGACACAGCTGCTGAGCTAGGTGTTCACGCCATGATTGTGGCCGATCCAGCACTAATGGCCTACGCCAGTAAACAGCACCCAGATTTAAGACTCCATATGTCAGTTCAAGGATCGGCAACTAATTATGAAGCCATTAACCTGATGAAGGAGCTTTTCAACATACAACGGGTTGTTTTGCCTCGTGTTTTAACCATTAATCAAGTAAAGCACGTCATTAAACATACCGATGTGGAAGTTGAGGTCTTTGGCTTCGGAAGTCTCTGTGTGATGGTTGAAGGCCGTTGTATTTTATCCAGCTACGCTACTGGTGAATCTCCTAATATGCAAGGCGTCTGTTCTCCGGCCAAGGCGGTGCGTTGGGAACAACTGCCTGATAAGATGAACGTTCGCCTCAATAATGTGCTCATCGATCAGTACACCCCAGAAGAACCCGCAGGTTACCCTACCCTCTGTAAAGGCCGTTTTGAAGTTAATGATGAAACCTACTATGCCCTTGAGGAACCGACCAGTTTAAATGTACTGGAAATGCTACCGGAACTGATTGAAATCGGCGTCACCGCAATCAAGGTAGAAGGCCGTCAACGTAGTCCTATGTACACCGCTCAGGTCACTAAAACCCTTCGTCAAGCCATTGATGCTGCTGCCTCGAAAGAAAAATCTTATAAGGTGAGTCCGACTTGGGATCAGACCTTATCCAAAGTGTCAGAAGGACATCAATCAACCCTCGGCGCCTATAGCCGTCCATGGAAATAGGAGCATCAAATGACTCAGATTAAATTATCATTAGGCCCTGTTCAGTTTTACTGGTCCAAAGAAACACTACTAGAATACTACCTAGAGATGGCTAAGTTACCTTTAGACACCATTTACATAGG
>LSQX01127217.1_pt1 | contig 18266 bp, 13 predicted proteins | sample 654561 | NCBI WGS metagenome assembly LSQX01 (sample SAMN04489861, study PRJNA283612) | anaerobic digester metagenome | isolation source: 4 biogas reactors fed with cattle manure at either 37C or 55C with and... | place: Denmark: Kongens Lyngby | collected 2014
AGATGGACAACGCGCTTCGCCTGCGTAAATATGGTATCAACAATACCTACCAAATCTCGCAAGTCAGTGCCACTGGGTTGGTGAATGCAATATTTGACTTGGATGCAGATAAAAAATCAAAGGATAACTTAGCTAAACTCAGCCAGATTTTTAACGAAGCTGAAAACGCAAAACTGGGCTATAAACAGATTTTAGAAATAAGCTAATTTTTGTAACGCTTATCGAACGCCCCTACTTCCTACTCTGCGAGAAGCTTGATATTCCTATAGTAAAATCACCCGATGACCGTGCGTAGCAAACCCCTTGGTACTTTTTTACTCCAGACCTTAACATATTCCTTTAGTATAAACATTATTGGTTATAACCCCGGGCCCACACTAGTTCCCAGGTCAATTTTATTGTGCCATCGGGTTGCACCAGAGCTTGTTCTAAGTCCAATAATTCTTGCCTTTTGAGGGGAGGGCGGGTTTTAACCCCAGTAACGCCCATATATTTGAGATGGCGCAAAAGTTCGCGGGGAGTGTTCCATTGTTGCACCACAATTTCGCTAAAAGTTTGCACATTGTGGTAGCCCGCATCCATCATCCATTTTTGTAAAAGATGGGCATCAATATCGTGGGTGGCATTGTCGAGCTTTTGCCCCAGAGCTTGCTGGTATGCTTGGCGCAGTTCTTGCCAAGACTTCCCCCCAAAAGATCCCAAAGCGCAGACTCCTTGGGGGCGCAACCATTTTTTGCTGTGCGCAATAAATTTAGCCGGGTTTTCGAACCATTGCAGTGCTGCGCTGGAGATAATCCAATTGAATTTTTGCTCCGGGACATAAGTTTCTGCGTCGCCAGCCCAAGTTTGCACAGAAAAATAGGGTTTTGAGTCTAAAATTCTTTGCTTAGCAATGTCGAGCATAGCATCGCTTAAGTCCAGCATTTGTATGCTTTGGGCACCATGGGATAAGCAATGAGTTGCCAAATGTCCCGTGCCACTCCCCACATCTATGACTTTTCCCATGGGTTCCATAAAGCAACCAGCCATTCTTTGGGCTAGTAGTTCTTGAATGGCTGAGTTTTGGTCGTAGCGATGGGCTTGGAGACTAAACTGTTGAGCAATGCGTTGTTTCACCGCCACAATTTAGCAAATTTGCTTTTCTATAAACTCTATAGCATCTAAAAATGCGTTATTTAGCGGCCAGTGTCCGCTGGCAGGCAGTATTTTGTGTTGCTTCACTTTAAGCTCAGTGGCCAAGTTTTGCCCCAAAGAAGATGCAACGATCTTATCTTCTTCTCCAGCAAGTAGATAAATTTCTGCCGCTATGTTGTGCTTTGGTATATCTGTTTTTTGAGTGCGTAAATATTCTAATCCCAAAGTCAAACTAGTTGGGGAATATTCAAGGGCATTTTGCAACCAAAGCTTCTTGTCATCGGGTTTGATAGGACCTAGTTGGTGAGAGAAATCTGTTAAAACTTGTAAAGGATCATCTTTTACTTTACGCTCCATCATCTGCAAAATCCGGGGAGGCCAAGCTCCTTTTCCTTCGCAAAAATTGGTAAAAGGACTAAGCAGTACCAATTTTTGCTCAGCTTTCCACAAAGGAGCGTTTTGTAGCGCAATAAGTGAGCCTAAGCTCCAAGCTATTACCACTTGAGATTTTGACAAAATTGGCAAAGCGCTTAAATCATCGCTGTGATTCAAAAGATCGCTATAAGAAGCAAAATGATGTTCCCAGCGAGGAAAGCGTTGGGAAATAAGGTCATTCCAAGGGCTAAAATCCGAGGCCCAACCGGGCAACCAACAAGTGATTATTTTTTGGTTTTTCATGTTAAAGTTCTTTTTTAAAGAAGTTCCGTAAAGCACAAATTAGTTTATCTATATGCAAATGACTATGCCCAGCGGTGATGTTAATGCGCAAGCGAGCTGTACCCCGAGGAACCGTGGGTTCTCTGATAGCCGCCGCCCAAATCCCTTCTTTTTGCAAATATTGCGCTGCTTTTAGTGCTTTTTCATTGCTTCCCATCACAAGGGGAATAATCTGGCTTTGGCTGTTTAAAGTATTTATTCCCATATTTTGCAAAGATTCACGCAATTCGGTGCTGCGCTCTTGCACTTGTACCCGCCGCCAAGATTCACGCTCCGCCACTTGTAGAGATGCTACAATACCGGCAGCGATGGCGGGGCTCATGGCTGTGGAATATATAAAAGCTCGGCTTTGATTTTGCAACCATTGGGCTAGTTCCTGGGAACTTAACACGCAAGCCCCAGCTACTCCATAAGCTTTGCCGTAAGTAGCAATTACGGCATCCACTTGCTTTTCTAAACCCCATTCGTGTACCAAACCTTTGCCCTGGGGCCCCCAAACACCTTCGGCATGGGCTTCATCCACCACGATTTTTTGTCCATGTTTTTTTGCTAATTGCACAATTTTTGCCAAAGGAGCGAAATCTCCATCCATGCTGTAAAGCGATTCTACAGCAATCCACCCTTCGTCAGGATATTTTTGCAATAATCTCTCTAAATCTTCGACGTCGTTGTGCTTAAAGCGGTGAATTTTAGCCCCAGCTAAGCGCGCTCCATCAATGACACTGGCGTGGACTAGTCTATCGCAAAAAATATGCTTGCGCTGGCATACAGCGCTGATAAAACCCACATTTGCCATGTAACCAGTGGCGTATAAACGCGCTGCCTCAAAACCTTTGTGTTTAGCGAGATAGTCTTCAGTTTGGTGAAATATTTCAAGATCTCCACCCAATAAACGCGAACCCGTACTGCCAGCCCCGTACTCAGTCAATGCCACTTCCATAGCTTTAATTATTTGCGGATGATGGGATAAATCCAAGTAATTATTGCTGACAAAGTTTATGAGATGCTCTTGATCTTTAGTCACTTTAGCTTCGGGCAAAATTTTAATAGGATTAAGTTCTCGTAAAAGGCCTTTTGCTTTTTGCTGTTCTAATAACCGCTTATAATGGGAATGGTTTTGCATAGTTTAAAATAAGCTTTCCAAATATTTTTGCAAAGGATGTTCGATAAAGTTGTGCTCAGACCAACCTTGCTCCCAATGGGGGATAAAACCCAAAAAGTCCACTTCACTGCGTTGGGCAATGGTGCGATAATTGCTTTCCACCAGCTTATCTATCACAAAATCCTTGTGCGCCACGCTAAAGCAAAAGCCAGCAATGGGTATTTGTTTGCTTTGTAAATGCTCTATGCTCAATAATGTGTGATTTATGGTGCCTAAATCCGGGCGGGCCACCAGCAAAATTGGGTATCCGCTTATTTTAGCTAGGTCGGACATTTCTAACTTATCGTCAATGGGTACCCGTACGCCACCAGCGCCTTCAATTACGGTAAAGGGGTGTTGCTGAGCCATAAGGGCCAAAGTGTCTTGATATAGTCCCAAAGCAAAAACTTCATTTTCCACAGCCAGGGCGTAGTGGGGAGATGCGGGAGTTTGCAAGTTGTAGGAGCATAAAGTTGCTCCATAATCCAATAAATGGGTTTGTAACTCAGGGTCGCCACCTTCTAAGGTTTCCTGGTTTAATTCTCCAGGCCCGCATTGTATGGGTTTGTAATACAGTGCCTCTATATCCATGGTTTTTAACATGGTGCGCACAAAGGCACAGGCAAAACTTTTGCCCACATCGGTATCAGTACCACTAATAAATAATCCTTTACTACTCATAAGGCAAAACTATCTTATAACTTATAAATATGCAACGCTAACTAAAATACTATTTTAAATATCTTCTCTTTATTTTAATTTTTTGTAATTTCTAGACTATGGCTTTACAGCGTATAAAACTGTCAGGTAAATATCGCTTAATCACTCGAAGTGATTTAGATGGCGTGGCTGCTGCTGCATTGTTGCAAGATCGCGGTTACATAGAAAGTATTTTGTTTACCCACCCCAAAGATATTCAAGATGGTACAATTTCTGTGGGTAATAGAGATATTTTGGTGAATTTACCTTATATGCCTGGTTGTGCCATTGCTTTTGACCGCAGTGGGGCTAAGCTCAATGCTGATGCACCCAATTTGGTCTCTGATTCTGCCGAAGGTTCTGTGGCACGCTTGGTTTACACTTGGCTGGGGGGGAGGCTTAGCTTTCCCCGTATCGATCAAGAAATGCTCAATGCCGTGGATAAGTCAGTTTTGGCTAATTACACTGAAACTGAAGTTATAGACCCACAAAACTGGAGTTTAATAGCTTTTTTATTGGATGCGCGTACGGGTTTGGGCCGTTTTAAAGATTTTCGCTTAAGTAATTACCAACTTATGCACGCATTGATTCCTTTGTTTCGCAATTTAACGGTGCAAGATATTTTACAAAACCCAGATGTGGCTGAAAGAGTAGAAATATACAGAGAACATCAAGATCGTAGCATTGAACAGCTGCGTCGCTGTACACAAGTACACGGTAAAGTGGCGGTGGTGGATTTGCGCGATGAAGAAGTTATCTGGGCAGGGAATAGATTTTTAGTTTATGCTTTATTCCCTCAGATAGAGGTGAGTATTCACGCTATTTGGGGATTACGCAGACAAAATACCGTTTTCGCCCTAGGAAAATCCATCATAAATAAAGAAAGCGCTGTGCATTTAGGCAATGTGGCAGCGCAATTTAATGGTGGTGGGCATAGCGGCGCGGGAACTTGTCAAGTTTCCCATGAAAAAGCCGCAGAAACTTTAACAGAAATATTAGCCCAACTCCATACTTAAACTAAAGTTTAAAGACCATTTAATCCTAAAGCTATACCAGCGTTGAATACGGTGGTACTGCCAAAGTTTGCATCGGCGTAAATATCAAATACGAGAAAGCTAAAACGAGCTCCTAATTGCGTGCGCAAATTATTACTGCCATCAATGGAGGTCTTAAAGCTAGGTAGGCTCATATCGTCGGTGATTTTAAGTTCTTCTACTTTTATATCTAAAGAGGATTTTTCCCAGCCAATTCCACCATAAACCCCAACGCCTACTAAAAAGGATAAATCCGCAGAGGCTTGTAACATTGCAGTTTGGTTAAAAGAAGAAAGGGAGCTAACATCTTTAACTGTTAAGTCAAAAGTTGTTTGGGCATAATAAGCAGATAAATGGATTAGGGGTAATTTATTTATTACGGGAATTAAGTGTGTAAATTCATATTTACCCATAAAACCCAACATACCAACTTTACCTAAGTTTTTATTAGACAGTTCAGGTAGCCAGCGTACGCCTACGGTAATGTTATTGAGGACGGGAATTTTGCTTAAAGACATAGTTACACCCACAGGTGGAAGAGTGGGGGCTATGCTTGTGTTTAGCCCGCGGAAGGGTAAAGCGATTGAATCAGGCATATCTATGGTGGACATACGAGCAACTTCGTCTTCAGAAATGCCTTCTTCGTCTAAAGCTTCGTTAAAATCGTTGACTAATTGGTTATAATCATCAAATAGTGTACCTATATCACCGATAACATCTTTGGTGCCAACTTTTTTAGCTTTTTTGCTACCGTAAATAGTTGGTACGCCTTTGGCGTTAATTTTCAAAGGTTGGGTTAAATCATAATCTTTGTCGCTAAATTCTGTTAAAGCGTTAAGATCTTCTGGGTTTATGCCTAATTCTTTGAGCAATGGCTCCACAGGCATTTCTCCTTTAAAATCAAAAGTTTTCATTTTATCGCTAACTGCGACGATGGGATATCCAAAATACGCATTAAATCCAATGGGTAAACCCAAAAAGGACATGGTTTTGGCTGTATAACTCCATTGACTGTTCATTCCTACACCAATACCTTCTACAAATGGTTGGGTATAACCTTTAACAGCATTTTCGCCCATTTCTTGCATGGACTTGGCGAAGTCCTTAGCAGTAAGTTGTACACTTAAAAAGCATAGGGCAATCACTAAGGTTTTGATAAAGTTTTTTGTGTATTTCATGTTTTCTCCTATAGTGTTTGTAGAAATATAAACCTTTAAACGCAGATAAAGTTACATTCTTTAATAATAAGAGTATTTTTTAAAGGCTTATGGATAAAATAACAGACAAAAAAAATGTTAACATTTTAATAATAGAAGATGAAATCGCTATTGCACAGGGCTTGGTGGATCTTTGTGAGTACAAAGGTTATCGCGGAGAATTTGTGCAAGATGGCGCTTTGGGACTACAGAAGGCTCTCAGTGGTAAGTACGATTTAATTATTTTAGATTTAATGCTGCCTGGACTAGATGGTTTTTCGGTCTGTAATGGCATTAGAGAAAAAGATCGAGAAATTCCTATAATAATTTTATCGGCTAAAACTTCTGAAAACGACATAATCGAAGGTTTAAACTTAGGAGCTGACGATTATATTTCTAAGCCTTTTTCGGTAGAACAACTTTTTGCACGAGTTCAAGCTGTATTGCGGCGTAGCCATAAAACGGTGAATCCTGATGAGGTTTTAAAAATCGGTGATTTAGAGGTTCGTTTCCGCGATTTTATGGGGAAAAAAGGCAATGAAACTTTAGAGTTTACTCGCAAAGAAATTGAGATTCTGCAATATTTATGGACGCATTGCAATAGGGTGATTCCCCGGCACGAATTACTTCAAGAAGTTTGGGGTTATGAAAATGCTGAGGCAGTAGATACGCGCACGGTGGATATACACATTACCAAGTTGCGTAAAAAAATAGAGGATGATTCTTCCCGACCAAAATACCTGACTACATTGCGGGGCGAGGGTTATCAGCTCAATAGCTTAGATGAGGTATAGCTTTGCGTAGCTTTAGAATCACGCTTAGTTTGATTTTTGTGGTGATTCTATTGCCTACATTATTTTTGCTTTTTCGCTCCTGGGAGCATTTGCAAACCGAAGCTAGCTTTGGACAAAAAGAAAAAGCCTATTTGCTTCATCAGCTCTTAAATCAGCGTATTTACGATGATTTAGCCATAGAAGAGCGCCGCTCTTATTCTGAGTATCGCTTTATTAGGGCGGTGCAGGTGATCGGTGGCGAAGAAGTTACTCTTTCTGAATTGGCAGCATATCCTGTAAAAAGCCATTATGCGGGCATGGTGGGACATTTCCAACTGGATCCCGACGGTACTATCAGAACTCCAGTTTTACCCGATGGGCTTTTAGATAAAATCGCTGTGGAAAATCGCAGCGAACGGGAAGAGTTGCGCAGGGAAATTCGCATTGTATTAGAGACCATGGATTTGCGCAAAGGGGTGAGTTTTCGCCAAGTAATGGCACATCCTTATGTTTACAAAGAAAGGTCTGATACTAGCACAGGGGCCAAGACTAGCTCTAAATTGCAAAGCATGTTGGGCGAAGATCGCCAATTTGAACGCCGCTTTGAAACAGCATCGCCCAAAGAAGCCATAGTTTTTGATGTGGAGTCGGATTCTGAAACGGAAAAACATGGTATAAGTCGCCGTCGTTCCACTCGTAAAAGCCCTTTGGTAGAAGCTGATGTTTTTGATGTGGAAATAGAGCCTTTTCAAGCAACTTTTAATAATGAATATATCGTGTTTCACCGCAATGTGTGGCGACAAGACCAGCGATTTTTGCAGGGTTATGTGGTTAATTTAGAAGAATACTTAGCCAACTTGATTTACAAAGAAATCCGTATTTCTAGCAGTGATCAAAACTTTCGCATGGAGTTTGGCGACGGTAAAGAAAAAATTCTCATGCTAGGGGCTAATGTTAAAGGAAAGTTAGAAGTTTTGCTAGAAACGCAGTTGCAATATCCTTTACAAGAAATGAATTTTGCAGTTTCACTTTCCAGTGCTAACCGGCCTCCAGGAGGAGGCTTGATTATAGTGTTGGGGTTTACCATCGTTTTAGTGCTCGCTGGAGGTTTATACGGTGTTTATAGGATCACGGCCAGTCAGATGATAATGTCGGCTAAAAGACAAGATTTTATTTCGGCGGTGAGTCACGAGTTAAAAACTCCCTTAACTTCTATTCGTATGTATGCAGAAATGCTGCAAAATAAGTGGGTGGTCAGCGATGAAAAACGGCAACATTATTACGCTACTATCACCAGTGAAACCGAGCGTTTAACGCGCTTAATACACAATGTGCTCAATATCTCAAATTTGGAAAAGCATCAGTGGCCCATGCACTTGCAGTTGGCTAATCCAGCTGCGGTTTTAAAAGGCTTTGCGCAAAAATACACTCCAACTGTAGAGCAAGCGGGCTTTGTGCTCGAAACTCAAATAGATAATTGTCATGAAAGTATTTATTTGGATTTAGATGCGGTTTATCAAATGCTAATGAATTTGATTGAGAATTCCATCAAGTTTGCGGCTAATGCAGAGATTCGTATTATTGAACTAGGTTTAAAATTAAGCAATGAAGAATTTTATTTTTATGTGCGAGATTTTGGTCCAGGAATATCTCCCAGTGAACGCGATAAGGTGTTTCAAGATTTTTACAGAGTTGAAAACGAGATGACCCGTCGAACTAGTGGGGTGGGGATTGGTTTATCATTAGTAAAGAAATTAAGTTCTTTGCTAAATATTAAGATGAAATTAAGCAATAAAAATCCTGGTTTGCAAGTGGAAATGCATTTGCCTCGCGCCTCTCGTTTTTAGTTAGATGAAATTAAAATTTCCTGGCTTACTGACACCATGTTTTTGAGCTAATTTATCAAAAATCAGCAAAGATTTTTTGTGATCTGGGCTAAAGTTGTATTCTATGGCTTTATAGTAAGATAAAAGTTCATCTAAGGGAATGGGCGAGGGGTATGCTTTTAGCCAGTTTTGCAAAGATATTCCCTTGTTTTTATTAAAATTATTAATGGATTTTTGCAATTTTTTTCGAAATTCTTGGAATTTGGGGGCTAATTCGGGGGTGTCCACCGCTTCTTTGCGTACACTCCACAGTCCAAACACAAAAGGTAAATGGTGCCAATCTTGCCATAAATTGGCTAAATCGTACTCAAAAGGCCAAGCTTTTTGCCAGGAAGCTGTTAAAGCTTGATCGCCTATTAATAATTGCGCTTGAGAATTATCTTTTTTTTGTACAAAATTTGGAGTGATATCCAGGTGTTTAAGCAAAATTTTTAATAATAAAACCGAAGTTTCGGATTGTTCAGTCAAAAAAACATCTTTTCCTGAAAGTTCAGTTAATGGATATAAAGAAAATAATTTTACAGATTTTATATCTAAAGTACTACCCGTGCATATATCTCCTAAAGCATAATAAAGTTGCTTATTGCGTAAATATTCTATGCTCGAGGCAGGAGCAGCGTGAATTTTTCCAGTTTTTAATAAATTGTTGCATTTTGCAGGATTTGCGTCTATCCATTGAATATTGGGGGTTTCACGGCCTAAAAAGTCATGAAAAAAGGGCGCGCCCACCAAAAAAGGTAGCCGTCCGATGATTAGTTTGCTTTTACGGTTGTTCATTTCTAAGTAAAAAGTTAAATTATTCTCACTCGGATATAAAATATGTATTGCCGAGATGAGATTTTCACTGAGTCGAAAGGGAGATCATGCCTCGATTCCATGTAAAAAAAACCACATTGTCAGACGATGGCAAAGCCATTGTTTTTAAAGGTTCGGTACTAGAAGGTTCAATCCATAAAGGAATGAATGTAGAAATTCCTGTTACCGAAGCTGCAAGTATTAGTATGAAGTTGACCGAAGTAGTTTATTTCGAAGATCAGAAAGATCCCAGTAAAAAAATTGGTTTAGTAGTTGATTGTAGCGAAGAACCAGAAGCTCTGGAAATAGTGATGGGCTTGAATGTTATGGACGATGTCTTAGAGATTCAGTAGTCTTTTTATAAGAATACTCTAGTTTATTGCCTAAAGTGTCGATACAATAGTATTGATGCTGTTAGATTTTTTTTGCCAATTTTTTGGAAATGAAGGAAACCTTGAGTTACACTAAGTTTAAACCATGGCTTTTGCTAGTTGTGGTGTCTTTAGTGTGTGCTTACCAAGGCCCAGGTCATGGTTTTTTTGAATTTTCCGATGAAAAAGCGGGAACTGCAGCTCTAGCTTTCCTGCAACTACCAGCTGGCACCGCGCCAGCGGCCATGGGAGGCTTTGGTGGGGCAAATTTATCTGGACCCACAGCCTTGTTCTGGAACCCTGCCCAAATAGTGTTTCGAGATGGCTTTCGTGCCGACTTTACTCACTCAGAACTTTATAACCAATATCGCCATGAAAGCGTGGCGGCGGTGTTTCCCATGGAAAGAGGGCATTTGGGGGCTTCTTTTGCAGGTTTATTTGCCAAAAAATTCGAAGGTGCTAGGGATATAGAAGAAAATGATTACGATCCCCCCGCCATGGATTTTGCCCTAGGAATCACTTGGGCCCAAGCTTTATGGAGCGAAAGGCTTTGGGCGGGGGCTACCCTAAATTGGTTGCATTCCCAGCTAGATGATGTGCATGGCGATGGTTATGCTTTGGATTTAGGCGTAGTGGGAAACATGCCTTGGGGGCATAAAGTTTCACTTTCTTTGCGTAATTTATCCCATGGTTTTAAGTACAGAACTCATACATCTGCCACGGAAAAGTTGCCCACCACTTTGCGCTTGGGTTGGGCTTTGGCGGACACGCTTTTGCCCTGGGCTTATTCTTTGGGTTATAGCAAAAGCAACGATGGTTTACAGCGTTTGCACTACGGGGTGGAGTGGAATTGGCAACGCACTTTGTTTTTGCGCATGGGCTATGAGCAAGATTTGCATAAATCAGAATTGGGTCCTTGGCGCGGTCTTAGTGGAGGTTTGGGTTTAACCTTAAACACTTTGAGTTTGGAATATTCTCTGCGTAGTGGCGGGCATTTAGGCTTGGTGCATTTGGTGGGTGTAAAAGTGCATCCGGCCATGATTTATAAAGAAAAAATAGACCATCTGGGTAGTGCTCAAAAAGCATTTCGCCATGGTTCATGCACCGATGTAAAAAGGCATGCGCAAAGGGCACTGAAAGAAGATCCTGGTAATTTGACGGCGCTTTCGCTTTTGCAGGAATGCGCCAAAGAAGCAGAAGTGATGCAGGGTAATTATGTGGCCATTGCTTTTAGCGCCAATAGCGAAAGCCAAATTGCGCCATTTTATCGGGAAAACGAGTTGGTGGGGGGGCTTTCTCGACGCAAAACCGTGGTAAATAACCTGCGGAGCCAGTTTCCCCACTTGCTTTTGGTAGATGCGGGGGAAATTCATGCGGAATACGCCGAAGATGATTCCCGCCAAAGGATGCACGAATTATACGAATGTTTTGACTACGATGCCTTGGCTTTGGATTTAAGCTCTGAGAGTAATTTGCATAAATTTCCCTATGTTAGCACTTATCCCCAGAGCAAATCCGTGCCCAAAAACAGAATTTTAAAAGCTGGCAAGCATAAAGTGGGAGTTTTGAGCATCAATGGCAAAGATAGGACCCAGAGCGAAATCAATGAAGCTTTGCTGCAAGCCCAAGAAATGTGGGATAGTTCCATAAAGTTGCAAGTGGTATTATTTAACGGGAATCTCAACCAAGCGCGGCAATTGGCGCAATCCACCCATGCGGTGGATTTAATTGTGCTTTCTGGTCGGGAAGCTGTGTTGATGCCACCGCTGATGGAAGGAAAAACCCGTATTATGTGCCCGGGTCGCCGGGGAGAAGCGGTGGGCTTAGCGGTGCTGTGGCTGCGCGACGATGGCGAAGAATGGGAAACGAGAATTTTCGCCGTGGATAGTCGTTTGCAACCCGATTCGCTTTTGGCGCAAGTTTTGGGTGAAAATTCCGTGGAAATTGCCCGGGAAAACTCCCGAGTGGTGGGTTTAGATTCTGCTGGCTTCTTGTTTTTAGAAGAAGTTTCGGCAAATAAGCGTGATATTTGGCATTTTAGCCATGAAAAACAAGCTCGCCGTTTGACTCGTAGCCCCCAAAACTTTGTGGATGTGCAACAAGCTTTTAGCAGGCAGAGCTTTGTGAGTATTGTGGATAGTGCTGGCCAAGAATCTCTGTGGTGGCAGGCTTTTGACGATAAAAATCCCCGCAAAATATTTGATCGCGCCCAAGTGTTAAATGTACTTTGGGAGCCCCATGAAAATTGGGTTTATTTTAGCGCCCAAGATAGTTCCGGGAATCGTGATTTATGGCGTTGCACTTGGCAGGGAGCTCATACCATGAATTTAAGCCAAGGTAAACAGCAAATTAAAGAATTTCGCTTTGATCCCAGCGGTAATTTTTTGGCATATTCTGCGGATAGTGCTGGCCGTCATGCTATTTATCATAGTGATTATAATTTGCTGGCACCGGTGCGGATTTCTGCGGATTCCATGGACGCTTTTGCCCCCCGTTACGATAAAAGCGGGCAACGCTTAGCCTTTTTGGTGGGAGACGAAAAAAATGGTGGCGATATTTGGATTTGGCACCGCTCAGACGACATTTTGGAACGCATTACTGTGGATAGACAAGTGATGCATTTTGAGTGGGGCGGAGATGATAGTTCATTTTTAATTAATTCAGGCATAAATATTTACGATTCCTTTGTGTTAAACATAGAGGATTTTAGTGAAAAACCCCTGTTGAGTGCCCAACGGGAAGATATTTCGGAAACAGCTAGGCCTCGACCGCAAATATTACAGGGAAATAAAGGAATAATAATGGAATATCGCCACAAAAATGTGCACAAAATCAAGTGGCTTCAGGATAACGGCAGTTTGGAGGATGTTTTACCCTCAAAAGAGAGTGTTTATTTGCCCCCAGCCCATGGGCGATAGCAAGAAAAATATTATTTTGCAGGGGCTCACTTGAGAGTTGAGAGGGATTAAGTAAATTTGGAGAAGATTAATTTTTTAAATAGAGAGTATTATGTCTTATATAGCATCTGTTCTAAATTTCGTTAAAGACCGAAACCCCGGAGAACCCGAATTTCATCAAGCCGTCAGCGAAGTCTTATTAACCCTAGAACCCGCCATAAAAGCCAACCCTATTTATGAAAAGTATTCCATTCTCGAAAGAATGGTAGAACCAGAGCGCATCATTATTTTCCGTGTACCTTGGATGGACGATCAGGGAAAAATCCATGTGCAAAGAGCCTATAGAGTGCAGTATAACAGCGCCATTGGTCCCTATAAAGGTGGTATTCGTTTCCATCCCAATGTAAACCTTTCCGTGCTTAAATTTCTCGGTTTTGAGCAAACTTTTAAAAATTCCCTTACCACTTTGCCCATGGGCGGCGGAAAAGGTGGCGCAGATTTTGACCCTAGAGGCAAATCCGAAGCCGAAGTTATGCGTTTCTGCCAATCCTTCATGGCTGAATTGTATCGTCATATTGGCCCCAACACTGATGTTCCTGCTGGTGATATAGGCGTAGGTGCGCGGGAAGTTGGTTATATGTATGGCTACTACAAAAAGTTAGTTAACGATTTCACAGGGGTTTTCACAGGTAAAGGTTTAAGCTTTGGTGGAAGTTTAATCCGTCCCGAAGCCACTGGTTTTGGGGTAACTTATTTCGCCCAAGAAATGCTCCGCAAAAAAGGTGAAGAAATCGCTGGCAAAAAGTTCGCCATTTCTGGTTTTGGCAATGTGGCCTGGGGCTTAGCGCAAAAAATCAACGATCTGGGCGGCAAATTAATCGCCATTTCTGGCCCCGACGGCTTTGTTTTAGACGAAGATGGAATTTCCGGAGAAAAAGTCGATTACATGGTAGAATTGCGCAATTCAGGCAATGATCGCGTAGAAGATTATGTAAAAAAGTTCAGTTCCGCCAAGTTCTTTGCCGGTCGTCGTCCCTGGGAAGTTCCCGTAGATGTGGCCATTCCCAGCGCCACCCAAAATGAACTAGATGTGGCAGATGCTAAAAATTTGGTGAAAAACGGCTGTAAAATGGTGGTAGAAGCCGCCAACATGCCTTGTACCCCCGAAGCTTTAGAAGTGTTTCGTGACGCTAAAATCCTCTTTGCTCCCGGTAAAGCGGCCAATGCTGGCGGCGTGGCCACCAGTGGTCTTGAAATGACCCAAAACTCCATGCGCTACAACTGGTCCCGCGAAGAAGTCGATGAAAAGCTCCAAAGCATTATGAAAGGCATCCACGACAGCGCCTACGAAGCTTCCGAAGCCAACGGCGCTCCCGGCGACTATGTACTCGGTGCGAATATTGCTGGCTTTACGAAGGTGGCTGAGGCTATGCTAGCCCAAGGTCTCATCTAATTTTTTCGGGCTGCGCAAGCGTTATGCTTCGTTATGCGTCGGATCAAATTCACTCGAAATACTGTTAGTATTACTCCTGAATTCTCCCTAGCAAGCCTAGCCTAACATCTTGCTCGCACCGAAAAAATATATTCTTGGGGATTTCGGGCTGCACGAGCGCACTGCTTCGTTGCACTTCAGTAAATCTCTGAACTTTGTTTAAAAGATTTTAGCAAATCCGCATCAGCTGGTTTGTATAGAGTTCGGAAGTCCATTAAGCACAACCAAGCTTATGTTTGGGACATAGTATGTCTCACAGTTTTTTCTTCGTGCGCCTCGCATTGCATCTCGCTCACTACGAAGAACTATTCTTAGAACTTCGGGCTGCGCAAGCGTTATGACACCGAACATCGTGTTCGGTGCCTTTCAGGCTCCCTTCGAGAGTCCCCCTCCGGCATCCGTGCCTGCGTGGTGCTTCGTTATGCGTCGGATCAAATTCACTCGAAATATCTCCAAACTTTTCTAATATGGTGTTAGTAAACCTGTATAAGCAGGTTTACAGCAAGTTTGGAAGTTTGTATTACACAGGGTAAAGTTCTCCCTAGCAAGCCTAGCCTAACATCTTGCTCGCACCGAAAAAATGTATTCTTAGAACTTCGGGCTACGCAAGCGCTCCACGGTCATCGTGTGTTTTTTGTTTTGCAAAAAATGTATCGAGATGGTACTTTGTCACGGTTATATAAGAGAGTAACCCTGTGTATGGTGGATTTCCGAACACCATGCCGACTAGCCTAAGCGAGTTGGCTGAGAGTATTTTAACAAAGTTCGGAGAAGCAATAAGTAGTTAGGGTGTGATATTCGTCACATTCTTGGTGAAGAAAATAAAAGCCACAAATATTAGCTTTTCTTATTAGATTTATAACAGATAAATTTAAAGGAGATAGGTATGCGTTTAAAAAGCTTTATCCTGTGTTTATTATTTGGTTTAAGTTTGGTTTTTAGTAAAAATATCGACACCCTTTATGTGGTTAAAAACCATGAAATCACAGCTAAATATTCATTAAAAAAAAGATATTGATAGCTTGGCTTTTAGTCAAAAATCCAAAAAATATTCTTTAGATCTATTTAAAAAGTCTAAAAAAATAAAAAGCATCGCCGTGGCGGATATTGATAGCATAGTTTTTTATAATCCTTTTGTTCCTTTGACTGGTATTGAGCTTTTGCCCAGCGAATTTAAACTCGCATTGGGGAAATCTCAAGAAATGCAGCTTAATTTTATACCAAAAAATGCTTCTAACAGGGAGTTAGACTGGAGCACTTCTGATAAATCCGTGGCAACGGTGGATGCGAAGGGAAAAGTTGTGGCAGTGGGGGTAGGTAGTGCAACCATTACTGTTAAAACTGTGGATGGAAATTTTAAGCAAACATCTAAAGTTGAAGTTTATATTCCAGTGGAAGGAGTAGCATTAACAAAACTTGATGGTAGCGCCTTAAATACAAATACCATGGAGCTGTTTATAGATGATACTTATATATTTCTGGGGAAAATTTCTCCGGAAAATGCAACAAACCCCAAAATATTATGGAGTTCTAGTGATGAAAGTGTGGCCAGTGTAGATTCTGCTGGGAAAGTTACAGCTCACCAAGAAGGCTCTGTCACCATAGTCGTAGTTAGCCAAGAGAATAACTTATTCGCAACCTGCGATGTTGCGGTTTTAGCAAATAGTGGATTGTTCACCGATTGGCGCGATAATAGGCAATATCAATATCAGCGTATAGGTGATCAAGCGTGGATGACAGAAAATTTGGCATATTTGCCCCAAGTAGATGGAGTTGACACCTGTTCCCAATCGCCTAAATATTATGTTTATGGTTTTAACGATTACAATGAATTTGATGCTTTAGAAACAGAAAATTACCAAACTTATGGTGCTCTTTACAACTGGGAAGCTGCTTTAGCAGCATGTCCAGAAGGTTGGCATTTACCAGATAGCACAGAGTGGTCGCAGTTGCTTGAGTATGTGGGGACTGAACAACTGGGTACCAAGCTAAAAGACAGCTTGCTTTGGGGGTTGGACGGTTTAAAAAATGATTATGGTTTTAGTGCTTTGCCTAGTGGTGCTTTTTTAGATAATGACTTTTATTTTCTAGGAACTGATGCTGTTTGGTGGAGCGGAACTGAGTTAAGCGAGCATTCGGCTGCTAATTATCATATTTCAATTGTTAGTGATGACATTAGTACTTATGAAGAAAAAAAGAAAGAAGCTTTTGCGGTGCGGTGTTTAAGAGGCAGTGTTTTAGCCACTGAAGTTTCTTTTGATTTTAGTGCTACAGAACTTCTTTTGGGCACAAATAACCAACTAAATGCTCGTGTTAGTCCAGTTAATTCCACGGAAAGGTCTTTTTTGTGGAAATCTTCTGACCCTAGCATAGCCCAAGTAGATGATGAAGGTAATATTACAGGTATTAAGACTGGCACCGCTAAAATTACTGCGCAGTCTTATTTTAGCGATCTTAAGGCTGAGTGTACGGTAAAGGTTATAACCATTCCTGTCAGCGATATTAATCTTCCAACAAATTTAACTGTAGAACAAGATTTTTCTGGGTTAATTGAAGCTACCATAAGTCCGAGCGATGCTAGTTACCAAGGAGTTTTATGGTCAAGTTCTCACCCAGATATTGCCAAAGTAGATGCCAATGGGGTTGTTTATGCTTTGTCCCAAGGCATAGCGACTATCACGGCGACTTCTGAAGATAATAACAAAATAAAAGCTAGCACTGAACTTGAGGTGGTGGCTAGTACTTCGGGGGTTTTTGTGGATATTAGTAATGAAAAAGAATATCCTTGGGTGCGTTTAGGGAGTCAAATTTGGATGGCTGACGACTTAAAATATACTTCTGAACCCTCAAATGGCTACAAAGATACCAGTAGCGTTGAGCCTAAACATTATTATTCTGATTTTTACAATTGGGCAGCTGCCATGGAGGCCTGTCCCGAAGGTTGGCATTTGCCCACAAAAGAGGAGTGGGAAGAACTTATATCCTATGTGGGTGCCGATGCCGGAAGCAAGTTAAAGGCTATGTATGGTTGGAAAAATGGCGGTAATGGCACCGATGAATATGGCTTTAGTGTGCTAGCGGGTGGGAGGCGAATAAGTTCTAGAAGTCACTATGTAGGAAACCTTAGCGCTTTTGCTAGTGTATCAAGCGGTATTTATTCCTTGCATTATAATTTTATAGAATTTTTAGCTTCAAGTAGAGATGTGCTAAGAGGTGAACTTTCTCGTAACTTTGAAAGGGATTATGTACGTTGTCTTAAAGGAGAAGTACCAGTAAGCACCATTAGTTTAAGTAAAACTCGCCTGACTTTAACACCTAATAAAACAGAAACATTAATAGACACCATAAGACCCGAAAACACCACTAATAAAAAAGTGAATTGGCTTTCCAGCGACACTGAAGTAGCATTGGTAGATGAAAACGGTACTGTTAGCGCTGTGGCAGAGGGCGCAGCTACTATTTATGCCATGGCCGACGATGGAAGTGGTGTTTATGCGGTTAGTGAGCTAGCGGTTATAACAGATACTGTAGGGATCTTTACAGATCTAAGAGATGGCGCGGAATACCGGTGGGTTAACATAGGTTCCCAGGTATGGATGGCCGAAAACTTGCGTTTTTTGCCTGCAGTATTTCCTAGCTCAGATAAATCTTCAGATGAAAAGCGTTATTATGTTTACGATTATGAAGATGTCAATACTAGTGCGGCCAAAGCTAGTGAACCCTATATAAAATATGGTAGTTTATACAATGCTATTGCTGCTAGTGAAGCTTGTCCTGACGGTTGGCATTTGCCCACAAGTAAAGAGTGGCGCGATTTATTGAGAGAGGTTGATGGCAACGCAGCAGACTTAAAGGCTGTGAATGAATGGGATGATGATGACAGCCCCACAGATATAGTAGGTTTCAGTGCTTTACCTGGTGGAACTATGTTAATAACAGTTGGGTTTCATTCAAAAGGGACCAGGGGAATGTTTTGGAGTGGTGATGCTGAAAATTATTTTAACGAGTTTAACTCAAAAAATACTTCTGTAAAAAATATGCAAACTTTTGCTAATACCGGGTTTTCCGTGCGTTGCATTAAAGACGATATTCCTGTGGAAGGTATTACTTTTAAATACGACAGTTATAAAG
>LSQX01044923.1_pt10 | contig 18263 bp, 19 predicted proteins | sample 654561 | NCBI WGS metagenome assembly LSQX01 (sample SAMN04489861, study PRJNA283612) | anaerobic digester metagenome | isolation source: 4 biogas reactors fed with cattle manure at either 37C or 55C with and... | place: Denmark: Kongens Lyngby | collected 2014
GAGAAAGGATCAGTGTTCTCATCCAAGTACCTTAGTTCCATTACTCTCAGCATACAGGTGGTTTGGACCGGCAATGTCTAGCGAGATGTGAAGGCTATCCGCTCATATTGAGCGGGTATTTAGTGGGGTGTATGAGCAGATGAACCAGGTTTACATCGAGGACATATCCAAGTATGTTGGCGAGCGAGTGACTATATCGGGCTGGCTTTACAACAAGCGTTCAAGCGGCAAGATCCACTTTTTGATCGTCCGCGACGGAACCGGCTTTGTGCAGGCCGTAGCCTCCAAGTCGGATGTCGGAGAAGAGGCCTTCGAACTCCTAAAAGGAGTTACTCAAGAGTCTTCCTTGCGGGTATCCGGTACAGTGCGTGCAGACGAAAGGGCTCCAGGCGGGTTCGAGCTTCTGATGGATGGAGTCGAAGTGGTTCAGATTGCCCGCGAGTATCCGATTAGCCTGAAAGAGCACGGTGTCGACTTCCTGATGCAGTATCGTCACTTGTGGCTGCGCACTCCTCGCCAGCATGCCATCATGCGAATCAGGGCAGAAGTGATAGCAGCGTGTCGCTCGTTCCTCGATAACAATGGTTTCTTGCTCATCGACGCTCCTGTGCTCACCCCTGCTGCGTGTGAGGGTACGACAACCCTGTTTGAGACCGACTATTTCGGAGACAAGGCCTATATGTCTCAGAGTGGGCAGCTCTATATGGAAGCAGCAGCCATGGCGTTCGGCAGAGTGTACTGTTTTGGGCCGACGTTTCGCGCAGAGAAGTCCAAGACCAGACGACATTTGATGGAGTTCTGGATGGTGGAGCCCGAAATGGCTTACGTCGAGCTCGATGAGAGCTTGTGCATCCAGGAGCAGATGGTGACGTACATTGTGAGGCAGGTCTTGTCCAAGAGGCAGCGGGAGCTTCAGACCCTCGAGAGGAACACAGATATTCTCGAAAAGGTCTCACCGCCGTTTCCGCGCATCACCTATACAGAAGCGCTCGACATACTCAAACAAAACGGCGTAGAGCTGGAGTTTGGGGATGATTTCGGCGGGGGAGACGAGACGATTCTCGCAAGCCAGTTCGATAGGCCGGTTTTTGTAACCAGATACCCCACGAAGGCGAAAGCGTTTTACATGAAACCAGATCCGGACAACCCTGAAGTCGTATTGTGCGCTGACCTGCTGGCTCCTGAGGGGTATGGAGAAATAATCGGAGGCGGACAGCGTATAGATGATCCGGAGCTGCTGAGAAGAAGGATTGAGGAACACAACCTTCCGATTGAGGCGTATCAGTGGTATCTCGATCTTAGGGAGTACGGTTCTGTGCCTCACTCCGGGTTTGGCCTAGGAATCGAAAGGCTAGTCGCGTGGATCTGCGGACTAGATCATATCAGGGAGACCTCGCCGTTCCCGCGCATGCTCTATCGCATCTATCCGTAGGTCTGCCGGCAGTGTAGTGAGTGTTCCGAAGTCATAAGTTTCGTAACGAGCGCTAGTCTCTACCCGCTAAAACCGCAAGAAAATACCCGAGCTTCGCAAGCAACTGCATGGAATTGCTCTGCAAGCTCGGGTATAGTTTTGGTGGAATACCAAGCATACAGATAGGATTACTTCAATTACTATAGGAGGGGAAAGCTATGCCTTCTGCGTTCACCAGGGTCGCCTATGAGTCAGCTGATGATCTGGTATTTGGCAGTGCTTTGAGGCCAGTGAGACTGGCGAACGGTATTACCATCGGCGGCGGGCGGGTACTTCCTGAAGTCAACTTCACTCTTCCGCCAATCGACATCAACCAGAGCACCATGCCAGAGATATTGGCCCAGTACAGAGACATGGTTTCAGGAATCCTGACAAGGGCCTATGAACTCTCGGTCCCTGCACTGATTCTCGAAGTAGAGCTGTTGCCTCCAATGACGAATACACCTCGCTGGGGCATCGATGTAGTCAAGACAGTCAAGGATGTCATGGTAGACTTCGAGGCGAGCAAGGGCATGAAGGTTGGGCTGAGAGTGACTCCGAACGACACGCGCGAATTCGAACGCCCCACACGGATGCGCAAGAGCCAGTACTTAGAAGCGATGCTCGAAACGTTTAAAGGCGTGGCTGAGGCTGGGGCTGATCTCCTCTCTATCGAATCAACGGGTGGCAAAGAGCTTCATGACCATGCCTTGATCCAGGGCGATCTGCGCGGTGTCATATTCGCGCTTGCGGTGATGGGTGCAAGAGACATGGAATTCTTGTGGACTCACATCTCCTCCATAGCAGAGTCGACTGGAACGATCGCAGCAGGAGATACAGCCTGCGGATTTGGCAACACGGCAATGGTCCTCGCTGAGAAGGGGTACATCCCCCGACTGTTTGCCGCGGTTGTCCGCGTAGCGACAGTCGCCAGAACCTTGGCAGCCTACGAGGCAGGCGCTGTCGGACCGAGCAAGGACTGCGCGTATGAAGGGCCTTACATCAAGGCTATAACAGGCTATCCAATATCGATGGAGGGGCGAACGAGTGCATGTGCACACTTGAGTCCTCTGGGCAACATCGCAGGTGCTGTGTGCGACCTTTGGAGCAACGAGTCAGTTCAAAACATCAAGCTGCTGGGCGCTATGGCACCGGTAGTGTCCACGGAACAACTGGCTTACGACTGTCGTCTGTATGACCAGGCAACTATTGCAGGAGAAGACGGTGTCCGCCAGCTACGGGATTGGCTCGCTGCCTCTGATGCGCCGCTAGATCCACAGGCGTATGTCTTGGAACCGAGTTTCGTCTACGAAGTGAGCAGGAGCCTAATCCGAGGTAACTCCGCGTACGAGCGTACGAGGTTGGGAGTCGAGCGTGCACTTGAACTGCTCCGTAAAGCGGTGCAAGAGGGAGAGTTGACACTCCCTGAGCGCGAGAAGCACTGGTTTGACATAATGCAGAGCGAGCTAGATTCGCTCCCTGAATCAGAAGACGAGCTCTGGACAGACATACGGTCAACCTATGACACGAGCGGGTTTGATGCGAGTAACTACTGCCTCTCTTAGGTCGTTGCGCTGACGTGGGTGGATCTATGGTCTCCCCCGCTTATTGTCCACTTCGACGTCCTGGCTCCGTGTATATGAGGTCCGATGTGCGTATGCAGTCAGATGCATATGGCGAGAAAAAATCACATCGTATGCTAGATACCACATACGAGTTGAGTACATCATATACGCACAGTCTCATCCAAGATTTGTCCCTTTCACTCCTCAAGTTGCGTCGCTATGCGCTGCATGCTATAATAAAGCAGTTAGCTTCAGTTGTTGAAATTTGTGCTGCTGCTGAGGCTGCTGTCAGATTCAGCCCGGTGGTTGCCAGTGATATTATGAGGTGAGTAGGCGTGAAGAGTGATATCCACCCGAAGTTTTACAAGACGACTGTGACCTGTGCTTGCGGAGAGCAGTTTGAGACCGGCTCTACGGTTGAGAAGCTTAGGGTAGAGGTTTGTTCAAAGTGTCATCCCTTCTACACCGGCCAGAGAACATCGACGGTTACCGGAGGAAGGATTGAGAGGTTTAGGAGGAAGCACAACCTATAGCGGCTATCCGGTGCAGCAACCCATCCTGGGCTTATGGCGGCTCTGTCTGTGGGCCCCGGATTGGTCCTGCCGACAGAGCCACGATTGGCTCTGTTCTTTTTTGGCCCGCACTGGCCCAGCTGATCAAGTCTGGAGGGACTTACGATGAGCGATCGCTTCCAGTATGGAGGCCAGGCTGTTATTGAGGGTGTTATGATGAGAGGCCGCCGCTCTCTTGCGATTGCTGTACGACGACCGGACAAAGAGATAGTTGTTGATACCAGGCCCATGGGTAGCCTGTCTCGCAGGTACCGACTTCTAAGGCTTCCTCTGATTCGCGGGGTGGTAATGCTCATAGAGTCTCTTGTAGTGGGCATGCAGGCTTTGATGTACTCTGCGAACCAGGTGTTTGAAGACGAGGAGGAGGAGTTGAGCCCACTGGAGTTGGCTGGCACTCTTGTGTTGGCCTTGGGCTTATTCGTGGTCCTGTTTATCGTTGCACCAAACTTGTTCGCAACATGGCTGCAAGGAGCTCTAGCCGGGCGGGTGGTCCTGGCCAACCTGGCAGAGGGCATCCTTAGAATCCTCATCTTTCTATTATATGTACTGGGGATCTCGCGAATTAAGGACATACAGCGGGTTTTCGAATATCACGGTGCAGAGCACAAGGTAATTCATACGTATGAGCATGGCAGTGATCTTACAGTAGAGAATGCTCGCACCTTCTCGACCCTTCATCCACGATGCGGCACTAATTTCCTTCTCATCGTCATGATCGTGAGTGTTCTCGTGTTTTCGGCTCTAGGCAAGCAGACTCTTCTGATGAGAATCGTAAGCCGCATTGTCTTGCTGCCGGTGGTGGCTGGAGTATCGTATGAGGTTATGAAAGTTGCTGCACATCCGAGGCTGTCCAAGTATATCGGATGGATGAGCTACCCTGGTTTGATGCTTCAGAAGCTGACTACTAGAGAACCAGATGACAGTCAATTAGAGGTAGCGATTCGAGCGCTCAATACTGTACTGGCCTCTGACACTGAGAAGGTTGTGGCTGTTCGGTAGTTGAATGGGGGAAACCAGAAGCAGATGCTAGAACAACTTGAGCAATTGGAGCAAAGATATAAGGAACTGGAACAGCAGCTCGCTGATCCCCAGGTAGTCACTGACCAGAACAGGCTCCAAGAGGTTGCGAAGGCTCATGCCGATTTAGAAGAGATTATGAAGCCATATTGGCGGTATAAAGAGGTTCTTGCTGGTATTGAGGGTACTAAGGCTCTTTTAGAGGAGCTCCACGGTCAGACAGACTCAGGGGATTCCGATGTGGACACTGAGATGGTTGAGCTTGCTGAAGCAGAGATAGAAAATCTGAGCAAGGAGCGGGATGAGCTGGAGCACCGTCTCAAGCTTTTGCTCATGCCCAAGGATCCCAACGACGAGAAAAACGTCGTTATGGAGATTAGAGCAGGAACCGGGGGTGAGGAGGCTGCGCTTTTTGCCGGAGACCTCTTCCGTATGTACTGCAGGTATGCAGAAAAGCGCGGTTGGAACGTTGAGATGATGAGCCAGAACCCTACTGGTTTGGGCGGATTCAAGGAGGTCATCTTCCTTGTGAGTGGAGCCGGCGCGTATAGCAGGCTGAAACGCGAAAGCGGGGTCCACAGAGTCCAGAGGATTCCGGAGACTGAGGCGAGCGGTAGGATACACACGTCTGCTGCGACTGTTGCAGTACTTCCAGAAGCCGAAGAGGTTGACATAGAGATAGATCCTAACGATCTGCGCATTGACGTGTTCAGGTCGTCCGGCCATGGCGGGCAGAGCGTGAATACTACTGACTCAGCTGTGCGTATCACTCACATTCCAACGGGCATGGTTGTCACCTGCCAGGATGAGAAATCGCAGCTCAAGAACAGGACGAAGGCTCTGAAGATCCTTCGGTCTCGTTTGCTTCAGCAGAAAGCCGAAGAGCAGCGAGAGTCGTTGGCAAGCGAGCGCCGCAGCCAGGTTGGCAGTGGCGATAGGAGCGAGCGTATACGCACTTACAACTTCCCACAGAACAGAGTGACAGATCACAGGATCGGGCTCACTCTCTACAAGCTCGATAGCTTCATGGACGGTGAGCTTGACGAGATTATCGACGCACTCCTTGCAGCCGAAGAGGCGCAGAAGCTTGCTGCTGCAGGTTCCTAGTAGGTGGTGTTACAGTGAACCGCATTACCGTGGGAGAGATACTCGTCTCTGCTACGGAGCACTTCCGCAAACACGGTATTGAATCAGCTAGGCTGGACGCAGAGGTTCTCTTGGCTCACGTGCTTGGTGAGGAGCGAATCAAGCTTTACGTTGACTATGCCAAGCCTCTCCAAAATGAGGAGGTTGCGGCGTATCGTCGTTTGGTTGCCCGCCGCCTCCAGAATGTGCCCGTCGCCTATTTGGTCGGGTATAAGGAGTTTAACGGCATTAGGTTCAAGGTCGACCGCAATACCTTGATCCCCCGCCCAGAGACAGAACATCTCGTTGAGGCTGTCTGTGATTACCTGAACACCTGTGGCGAAAGCGACGAAAGGATCGTCGCCTTAGACATGTGTACAGGAAGCGGCGCGATTGCGATCTCGTTGGCACTTGAGTTTCCCAATCTTTCAGTCGTAGCTGTCGACATCAGTACCCCGGCACTCAGGGTGGCGCGGGAGAATGCCACTGCACTTGGAGTTAGTGACCGTGTTCATTTCCAAAGGAGCGACATGTTTGATCGGCTTCCTGTGGACAAGCTTGGAGAGAAGTTCGATGCAGTAGTTGCTAACCCGCCTTATCTGTCCAGGGAGGAGATGCGTTCACTTCACCCTGATATCGCCAAGTCAGAGCCGCTTATTGCCCTCGATGGTGGCTCAGATGGCTTGCGCTTTCAGCGGGTGTTGGTGGCCAGAGCGGCTGACTATTTGAAGCCCGGCGGGCTTCTGGCACTTGAGATAGGTGCATCCCAGGGCAGTGAAGTTGCGGGGATGCTGCAGGCGAGCGGTATGTACGAGGGCATCTCAATACTTCCGGACTACGCCGGTCTTGACCGAGTGGTGACTGCATGCAAACGGTTATCGTAAAGGCGTCCGACGGACACTGTGACGTTGACGGCATCAAACAAGCAGCAAATATCTTGCGTTCAGGCGGGCTGGTGGCTTTTCCAACAGAAACTGTATACGGCCTGGGCGCTGACGGGTTGAACGGCCAGGCAGTCCGAAAGATATTCGCAGCCAAGGGCCGCCCGGCCGACAACCCCTTAATACTTCACATATTTGATCTCAAGCAACTTGAAGAAATTGCTGCCGCAGTGCCTGACTGTGCGCAGCGTTTGATAGACAAGTTTTGGCCCGGGCCATTGACTCTGATACTGCCGCGAGGCGACCGCGTTCCGGATGCAGTGACTGCTGGGTTGGACACAGTTGGAGTCAGGATGCCCGACAATGACATCGCCTTGGCGTTCCTAGCAGCTTGCAAAGTGCCGGTGGCCGCGCCGAGTGCCAATGTCTCCGGCCGTCCGAGCCCGACGTCTGCCTTGGACGTGATGGACGACCTCGGCGGCAGGGTTGATTGCATCATAGACGGGGGCAAGTGCTCTGTAGGCATCGAGTCAACTGTCCTCGATGTTACGAGGCCGACGCCTGTAGTTTTGAGGCCCGGAGCAGCTACTGTTGAGGATATCAGGTCCGTTGTAGGCGAGGTCGCTATCGATCCATGTGCCGACGGCATCGACGATTGCGCAACAAGCACTCCGGCGAGGTCACCGGGTGTCAAGTACCGGCACTACGCGCCCATTGCGCCGTTAGTGTTGTTTGAAGGCGATCCAAAGGCCCGTCTCGTGGAGCTGTCTCGCCGTATCGAGAAGCTGGTTGCCGAAGGCAAGACAGTTGGAGTGGCGGTAGTAAGCGAGAGCCTTCCTTACCTGCCGAGTGGCAACGGCGAGCGGCTAGTTGTTAGAGACATGGGATCGGCACTTGATCCGAGCAGGATTGCCGCTACGCTGTTTTCTGTGCTCAGAGCTATGGATCGCGACAAGGTGGATATCATCCTCGTTGAAGGGATTCACGATACAGGTGTAGGTTTCGCAGTGATGAACCGTTTGCGCAGGGCAGCCGGCGGTGCTGTCGTTCGATGCTCATAGCCCGGTTGTTTGGAGACACAGTCAGACGATTCTAGGGGTGGTGAACCGGTGAATCGATGTCCGAAGAGGATTTTATTACTATGTACTGGTAACACGTGCAGGAGTAGTATTGCAGAAGGTATACTGAAGCACAAGCTCGAGCATACTTCTGTTGGGTCGCGTAGGCCTGAAGTTGTGTCGGCCGGGCTTAGTGCCTTCGATGGTTCGCCTGCGTCGGATGAGGCTGTGCGAGCCATGAGGGAGAGAGGGATCGATATCAGCTCGCACAGAGCCAAGAACGTCACCAGGGAGATGGTAAGTAGCGCTGACCTCATTCTAGTGATGACGCTGACACACAAACGCATGACCCTGGACAGGTTTCCGGAGGCACGCGGTAAGGTCTTCACCCTAAAAGAGTATGTGTCGAAAAACAGCTCACTTGACGATATCACTGCAGAGCTTTCTGAGCTTCAGGATCGGATAGAGAAGAAAAGGACGGAGTTCGTAAACAAGTATGGCAACAGATTACAGGAGCTTAACAAACGCAGGGTAGAACTTCGAAATGAACTCAGAATGGTAGAGCAGGAGATTGAGGGGCTGCATTCGCAGTTTGATTCATGTATAGACGACGAACAGGAGAGCATCAGCATGTTAGAGGACAAGCTGCACCAGCTCGACATTGTCGACCCCTTTGGCGGCGATATTGACGCATACCGCAAGACTTTGCGCGAGATAGAGGAGTCTCTTGACAGCTTGATCTCTAAGTTGGGCCTGGATAAGTCGGTCTGACCCATGCTGCGCTAAAGGGGAGGAATCCCCGGATCGGCACAGAAATGAAAAGAGGTTGTACTAGTCGAGACGACACTAGGTTGCAGGGGGAATAAGTGTGTCAAGAGTTTGTTTGATAGACCACCCGTTGGTCCAACATAAACTAACCTACATAAGGGACAAGAATACCAACTCCAAGGAGTTCAGGGAACTCGTTGATGAAGTGGCACTGTTGATGGCTTACGAAGTAACCAGGAACTTGAGGCTCGAGGATACTATGGTGGAAACGCCCATCGGCCCGTGCCCTACCAGGATAATCTCCGGGCAGGATGTCGGAGTAATCGCAATACTCAGAGCAGGACTAGGGATGATTGGCGGGATCCTGAAGCTGATCCCAAACGCAAAGGTGGGACATATAGGGCTTTACCGCGACCCCGAGACTCTTCAGCCAGTCGAGTACTACTGCAAGCTGCCTGCCGACATAGCGCAACGGGAGCTAATCGTAGTTGATCCGATGCTTGCCACCGGCGGGTCTGCCGCTGCAGGCATTCAGGCGATAAAGGATCGCGGCGGGAGGCGGATACGCCTGATGTGCCTCATAGCCGCGCCCGAAGGGATCCAAACAGTGCAGGAGCGCCATCCTGACGTAGACATCTATGTAGCTGCGATAGACGAGTGCCTGAACTCGCAGGGTTACATAGTCCCCGGACTCGGTGATGCTGGGGATCGCCTGTTTGGCACTAAGTAACTTCAGGAGGCTTGTCATGGAGCGGACAGATGGACCGCGAGTCGTCAGCGAGAGGCCTGATTGGGATTCGTATTTCATGAAGATGGCGAGCGTGGTCGCAGAAAGATCGACCTGCTTGCGTAGAAGCGTTGGAGCCGTGGCGGTCCTAGACCGGCGCATACTGGCTACCGGGTACAACGGAGCACCGACAGGCGTTCCGCATTGCGCTGAAGTGGGTTGCCTGAGAGAAGCCAGAGGGATACCTTCCGGTCAGAGGCAGGAGCTGTGTAGAGGCCTGCATGCTGAGCAGAACGTGATAGTGCAGGCGGCGCTTCACGGAGTCACTATGCGCGGAGCGACTGTGTATTGCACTCATCAGCCCTGTGTTCTTTGCGCCAAGATGCTTATCAATGCAGGAATAGTTCGAATCGTTTACCGCGGTGACTATCCCGACAGCCTTGCAATGGAGATATTGAGGCAGGCGGGGGTCGAGGTTTGCAGGCTTTCGGATTGACCTATCAGTCTGGCAGCAGTAGAATGAAATAGGGTCTTAGCTGGTGTTTTGCCTCCTGGAGGTGGGTTTATGGCATTCTACTGGCTTGTATTTCTGACAGGGCTCGTAACTACGCTTGTTGCTACACCCGCGGTTAGGGCTTTGGCCCTCAAGTTCGGAATCGTCGATCGCCCCGGTGAGAGGAGGGTGCACAGTTCACCTATTCCGCTGCTGGGGGGCATAGCCATTTGCCTTGGATTTATTCTGTCAGTCCTGCTTTTCTGTGACGTGGGTTCGCCTGTTGTCGGGCTGTTGGTCGGCGGTGTATTTATACTAGCAGTCGGCGTGGTAGACGATGTGCTGGATCTGAAGCCTTGGCAGAAGCTGATGTGTCAGATAGCTGCTGCGTTGGTTCTCGTGTTGTTCGGCGGGAAAATAGAGTTTCTCACCAATCCATTTGGAGGCATGGTGTACCTGTCGTATCTCTCAATACCGCTTACGGTTCTTTGGATCGTGGCTTTGACCAACGTAGTGAACTTTATGGATGGAATCGACGGTGTATGTGCAGGCATTTCTGCGATCACTTGTCTGACTGTTTTTTCAGTAGCGTGGTTGAATGATCAGCCGTACGTGGCTCCGTTGGCGCTGGCCTTGGCAGGGGCTGCGCTTGGGTTTCTCAGGTACAACCTTCATCCTGCCACCATCTTTATGGGAGACGCGGGAGCCATGTTCTTGGGGTATACGATAGCCGGGATTTCTGTGATAGGAGCGGTCAAGGGTGCTACCACCTTCGCTCTATCGATCCCTGCTGTGGCCTTGGGATTGCCAATTATGGACACCGCGTTTGTGATTGCAGGCCGGATTGGCCGTGGCAGTCCGTTCTACAAGCCTGACAACAGCCACATGCACCATCGCTTGCTCAGTAGGGGCTTTGACCAGAGACAGGCTGCTGCTTTTATGTTCAGAATAAGCATACTATTGGCTGTTTCAGCACTGATTCTGTCAAGGCACGATATTCTCACTATGGCTGTTGCTGCTGTGGTTGCGTCAGTAGCAGTGGTACAAGCTGTCATGACTGTACGCTCAGGCGATGCTACAGCGCATCGGGAGACAAGGCCGCTGTGACTCTTTGGTTGATTGCGCGAATGACTGGGAGGTGCGTCTTCGTTTGAAATCCAAGAAGGTGCGGGTAGCTGCGGTGTTCGGCACGAGGCCTGAGGCGATCAAGATGGCCCCGTTGATCGCAGAGATGTCCGCCAAACCCGACTGGTTTGATCTACACGTTGTGGTAACGGCCCAGCACCGCGAGATGCTCGACCAAGTGCTTCAGCTGTTCTCAATAGACCCTCACTATGACTTGGGGATTATGCAGGAACGTCAAAGCCTGACAGCGATTTTTGCAAAGGCGCTTACAGGACTAGAGACAGTGTTTAGAGAGATCAGGCCCGAGCTGGTGCTTGTCCATGGCGACACTTCTACAACGTTGGCAGCCGGTTTGGCAGCGTTTTATGCAAAGGCGAAGGTCGGCCATGTAGAGGCCGGACTCAGAAGCGGCGACAAGTTCAATCCTTTCCCCGAAGAGATGAATCGTAGGCTCACAGGCGCACTTGCAGATCTGCACTTCGCTCCCACCATCAGACAGGCCGAAAACCTGCAGAGAGAAGGCGTAGACCGGAACACCGTCTTTGTGACCGGAAATACGGTGATAGACGCGCTCTTGCAGGTGTCCGCTATGGATAGGCCGGCAACAGCAGGCGGGCTGGACTGGAGTTGCCTTAAGGGGCGGAGAGTCGTGTTGGTTGAGGCTCATAGGCGTGAAAACCTGGGTGAACCCCTCGCTCAGATTTGCCAAGCAATACGTACAATGGTGGATGAGTATGAAGATGTAGTCGTTGTTTTTCCTGTTCACTTTAACCCGGTCGTTAGGGACACTGTAAACAGCATTCTGCGGGGCCATGAGCGCATATTCCTGCTCGACCCGGTGGACTACAGGACAATCGTGCACTTGATGAAAGCTAGTTACATGGTTATGACCGACTCCGGCGGGTTCCAGGAGGAAGCACCTGCCTTGGGCAAGCCTGTATTGGTTCTGCGCAAAGTAACTGAGAGACCGGAGGGAGTGCAATCCGGCACCCTGCGCCTAGCAGGCGTTGCTCGGCAGTCAATACTCGAGTGTGCGAGGGACCTGCTGGAGGATTCGAGTGAGTATGCACGGATGGCAAGTGCTCCGAATCCTTATGGGGACGGCCGAGCGTCGTCTCGGATCGCACAGGCTATTGCTCATCATTTCGGATTGGTCGACGCCCCCCCGGAGCCGTTTGGGATTGACGCACAGCAGGCCTGACTCCAGGAGGACCGCTCACAGCTTCTTGCGATGTTCTAGGATCTCTTCCTGACTGCATATACATAGATGTGAATGTAGACGTGCCCTTTTTGATGGTCAGGGAGGACGCTGCGCTTGAGACGTGTGGTGATGTGGTCCATAGCGCTCTATTTGGCCGCGACTATCGGAGTTCCGCTGGCTGTAGTCAAATTTTGGCATTTAATCCCGTATTGGCATCGACACGATTCGATACAGGTAGCTGTTTATATGCATGAGACAGGCGCTTTGGACCGAATGGACCTGGAGGAGTACGTTCGCGGGGTCGTAGCCGCTGAGATGCCTGCCGGTTTTCACCAGGAGAGCCTCAAGGCACAGGCCATTGCTGCACGGACTTACGTAGCCGGGCGCCTGAAGCGTCAGGGAGGAAAAGGGTGTGATCGACATCCTGATGCAGACATCTGCACTGATCCTGCACATTGCCAAGGTTGGCTGTCTGACGACGAGCTTGTCGATAAGTGGGGTTACTTGAACTACTTCACCTACAAGCGCAAGATTGCCGAGGCCGTTGATGCGACTAAGGGGATCATACTGACGTATGACGGAGCAGTAATCGACCCGGTTTACCACGCGAATTCGGGTGGAGTGACAGAAAACTCTGAGGACGTTTGGTCGGTCAGGATACCCTATCTCAGATCTGTCAGGGGCGATTTTGAGTTGGGCACACCGCATTACCGCAACAGCTACAGCTTTGGTGTCTTGGAGCTTGAGAGCATGCTGGGTGTGGATCTGGTTGACAGAAGCGAGAGTGTAGAAGTTATTGATGGACACGAAATAAAGGTCGTAGTACAGGGCAACCTATCTGCTGATAGTGTTGAAATATTGGACCGGTCAGAAAACGGGCATGTTCGATTGGTTCGCTTTGGCGAGGCTGTGCTTACAGGACCCGAAGTGAGGCAGCGTCTGGGCCTGTCTTCTGCGCGATTCACCGTTGAAGTGCTCTCCGACCAACTCATCATCACCACTATTGGATATGGCCACGGAGTCGGGTTGTCGCAATATGGGGCTAACGCCATGGCTAGTCTCGGCAACGATTATCGTGCGATTCTCCTCCACTACTACACCGGAGTTCAGTTTGCCAGACTGATATAGGCAGAATCGTCTCATCTTGATGAAGGAGTTCTTTAGGCAATGCAGAATAATGGTTTGGCAGGTTCGCATGTGTGCAAAAAGGTTCTGTGACCCTGCCGTCATACGTTTTGTTCTGATGATTTGACTTCAGTCTCAGTTCTTTAAACCGCGTATTGTGCGTCTGTATGCGGTCGGCCAATCTGACAATCGTGGGGGATGAGGGTTTTGTCGGTCATAGGACAGAGGGTCTTTGTTTCCCGTTGCCCCAGATGTGCCAAGCTCGAGATTCGCCAAGTCTCAATTTTCGAATTCTCCGGCCGTCAGACGATTACCATCTCCTGTTCATGTGGATACAAGAAAGCATCGGTATACTCTTTTCGCCATCGGAGTTACTATATACGAATGCACTGCTTAGCGTGCAGCATGGACCATGTGTGGAACGCCTCGTTTGCTGATTTTTGGAAAAGTCCTGTCTTCGTGTGCCAGTGCGTCAGCTCGGGAGTCGACGCCTCCTATTTGTGTGATCCAGATGAGGTCAGCAACGTGATCGAGAGTCTTGATGCTCTAGTGCCTATCGAGTTCCTCGCTGTTGACGACACTCGCGACGATTTCTTTGTCAGTCCCAGAGTAATGGGCGAGGTTTTAAGCAGAATACGTATCCTGGAGGACAGAGGAGACGTATACTGTCAGTGCGGCAATGACGAACTCAAGATCGAGGTGTTCGGCGACCGGGTTGAGTTGAGCTGTCAGGACTGTGGTAGCCTGTGCATTGTTTACGCAGAGAACGCCGAGGATCTTGACGTGGTACGGGACATAGATTGCATTTTGCTTAGTGAAAGTGGGTTTAGCTGCGTAGATTCGCGCAAGTTCGGACATGGCTTAAGTACTCCTCAGAACAAGCGGCATTCTGACTGATTTAGGGGTACATGGTTCACGCTGAGTCTATGACTACACGCCTTACCTCGTTTCCGCTGTCCACTCATGTGGCCTAAAATAGAACTGTAACGCGACCGAATCTGCACTGCCATGTTTATTGGCAATGTCTTGTCTGTTGCGCATACATACGCGCCACCTGGCATATCGAAGCGCTCCTGCGAAATATTCGCTCCCTATGTCAACGGACTAGGCGATATGTGACAGCTCTTTCGGACACCATTCTTTTTATGGGAAGGTTGATTCTTAGATGAACATTGCAGATCTTGAGAGAAACAGTGTTTCTGAACTCCAAGCGATTGCCAAGGAACTGGGGATTGTCGGATACAGCAAGATGCGCAAGAAGGACCTTATCCTTGAGATCCTCAGAAACAACATGCAGAAGGAGGGCCTCCTGTTCGCCGAAGGCATATTGGAAGTGTTGCCGGACGGATTTGGATTTTTGAGAGTGGGAGGGATGACTCCGAGCCCGGATGACATATATGTATCGCCATCTCAGATACGTCGGTTCAACATGAGAAAGGGCGATCTTATCTCCGGACAGGTGCGCCCCCCAAAAGACGGAGAGAAGTATTTCGCACTGCTGAGAGTAGAGGCAATCAACTCGACAGATCCGGAGATTGCCCAATCAAGGATGCACTTCGAGGACTTGACTCCACTATATCCTGCGGACCGATTGAGGTTGGAAGTATCCCCGGACAACATAACAATGCGGCTCATCGATCTATTGATTCCCTTGGGTCGCGGTCAGCGTGGACTCATCGTATCTCCTCCTAAGGCCGGTAAGACAACCATTCTCAAACAGATCGCGAACTCACTGACGACCAACTACCCTGACATAGACTTGATAGTCCTGCTTGTCGACGAACGGCCTGAGGAAGTCACAGATATGGAGCGCTCGGTCAAAGGTATGGTAGTTAGTTCCACGTTCGACCAGCCCGCAAGCAATCATATACGAGTAGCAGAGATGGTACTCGAACGCGCCAAGCGCCTTACAGAGCACAAACGCCATGTGGTCATACTACTTGACAGCATTACCCGCTTGGCACGTGCTTACAACCTCGAGGAGCCTCCAAGCGGTCGAACTCTCTCCGGAGGCGTCGATCCAGCAGCATTACACCACCCGAAACGCTTCTTTGGAGCTGCACGCAACGTTGAGGAAGGCGGCAGCATGACCATAATCGCCACTGCTCTTGTTGAGACGGGCAGCCGCATGGACGAGATCATTTTTGAGGAGTTTAAGGGCACAGGCAACATGGAGATCCATCTAGACCGGAGGTTGGCAGAGAGACGTATATTCCCTGCTATTGACATCAATCGGTCAGGAACGCGCAAAGAGGAACTCCTGTTTACCCCCGAGGAACTGGAGTGCGCGTGGATCCTCAGGAAGGCTATGAGCTCACTGGGTGTGGCCGAGACCACTGAGTTGGTCATAGACAGGATCAGAGGAACGCGCAACAACATCGAGCTTGTCAAGCTGATAACAGAATCTGATTTCGCAGAAAACCTCCGTTCCAAGATGAGGGACATGGAGTTCTGAAAGGTGGACCGGTGACATGCGAGTGCCTGAAGGCCCTAAGCCGGTATTCGCGGACCCCCTCGGCAGACTGCACACGGCTTCAGAGCTGCAAGCTGTAGGACGCAGTGGACGAGAGATATGGGCGCTAGAAGAAGAAGACCTGATCCCGCTGCCCCCCGGATCCGACCTCTTCTACGCTGTCGGAAGAGTACCCCTTGGAATGAGTCCTGAGACAGGAGAACTCAGAGAGATTTGTCCACTGTCCGAATCGGACGAAACATACCCTGTTGCTGCTATCCTTCCTTCGGGGTATACTCGTCTCTTTTTTCCTGCTTGGCAGCGTGAGAGTGATGTCGACCTGCCGCTCTTCGGATACACCGCGGTGGCAGACTTGAGGGGAGAGTTGTACGTCGCAGCATGTCTGACTGACGACAGCAACAAGTGGAATCCGCTTCACTACAACTCTCCGGAACTGCCTGGCCTGACAGAGGAGTTTAGGAAGAGGTTCAGAGGCAATCGCATCGTCGAGCAGCTCAGCCGCTGTGCCATCGAATATCACTGCCTAACTGCTCAGAACTTGTTTTATCGGCGCTGGGAGGCCGGTGTCCCAATCTCGCCTGCGTGCAACGCAAACTGTGTAGGTTGTATCTCCCTTCAAGAGTCCGGATGTTGCCCTTCACCTCAGAGCAGAATCAACTTCGCACCGACTATAGATGAGATAGTCGCAGTAGCCGTGTACCACTTGGAGAATGGCGAAGACCCTATGGTCAGTTTTGGCCAGGGATGCGAAGGCGAGCCGCTTCTGCGAGGTGATGACCTTGTCCAGTCTGTCCGTAGAATACGCGAGCGCACGTCGAAAGGGACTATAAACATTAACACCAACGGGAGTGACCCTGATGTGATCTGGAGGCTCGCACAGAACGGGCTGGATTCGATCAGAGTCTCGTTGCTGTCCGCGAAAGCAGAGTCATATAGCAGGTATCATCGCCCTGCGAACTACTCCTTGGCCGATGTCCGGAGAACAATCGGCACTGCGCTCGAGTCAGGTGTCTTCGTCTCAATAAACCTTTTGCTGATGCCCGGGTTTACTGATCAAGAGCCAGAGGTCAACGCTCTGTTTGAGCTCCTCGATCAGCTGCCTGTAGGTATGGTTCAGCTGCGCAATCTGAACATAGACCCTGACGTTTTCTTTGACATCATGGGGCTGCCCGCAGCAGGGGGGATCGGGGTCAAACAGCTGATAGACGAGTTGGAGAGCAGATACCCTGATTTGCGAATAGGCAGCTATAGCATTCCGATCAGGAGTTGATCTCTCTGAGAGGGCAGTGCATGCCAAAGGAGTTGCATCAGGCTAGATGAAGATCGTTGTCTTGGCCGTAGGTATGGTGAAAGAACGCAGCCTCGCAGCCCTTATATCTGAGTACAAAAAGAGGCTGAGTAGATATTCCTCAGTCTCGATTCGCGAACTGCGCGAGATCCCCTACCGTGAGTCTCTGAGCGAGTCGCAGAAGGAGCAGATAAAGCAGCAAGAGGGAGAGCGAATCCTCAGGTTGCTGCGCGAGAATTGGCATGTCGTGGCTCTGGATCTGGGCGGCTCTGAGCTCACCAGCCTTGAGTTCGCTGACTACATCCGGGAGCTCACTGTATCGGGTAAGAGCAACCTCGCTTTTGTGATAGGAGGCAGTCTGGGTTTGTCACAGGAGGTACTGAATCGCTCGGATTTCAGACTCAGTCTCTCCAAGATGACTTTGCCACATCAGATTGCGAGGCTCGTCTTGCTGGAGCAGCTTTACAGGTCTTTCAAGATAATCCGTGGTGAGACATACCATAAGTGAAAGCACTGAAACGAGCTGTGCAGGATTCGCACAGCAGTCGTCAAAGATATACATTCGGAGCTAGATGCACCGATTGTCGACTGGGAGGTTAACATGGCTGAGAACTACACTGAACTGATTGAGAGAGCTAAGGAGCATTTTGGCGAACTGCTCGAGCAGCAGTTGGCCAGGGTGGAGCGTATAAAGCACCAAGGCGATTTCATCGACTACAGCTCGCTTGATAAGCTGGTTATCGGAGTTGTAGGCGGAGACGGTATCGGTCCGGCCATCACTCATGAGGCCAAGAGGATCCTTGAATTCCTGCTTTCCAAGGAACTCAAGTCAGGCCGGGTGGAACTCAGAACAATCGAGGGTTTGACAATAGAAAACAGGATCGCTCAACGTAAGGCAATCCCTGACGACGTGCTGGAGGAGCTGCTCAAGTGCCACGTCATACTCAAAGGCCCGACGACCACTCCAAGCCGGGTTGACGATGCTCCAAACATAGAGAGTGCAAACGTAGCGATGCGCAGGGAACTGGACCTCTTTGCAAACGTCCGGCCTGTGAGGGTGCCGTCCGAGGGCATTGACTGGGTCTTTTTCCGCGAAAACACCGAAGGTGCCTATGTCCTGGGCAGCTGCGGGATTGAGGTTACTGACGATTTGGCTGTTGACTTCACGGTTACAACTACACAAGGCACTGAGCGAATCGTCCGCTTGGCTTTCGAATACGCAAAAAGGAACGGCATCAATCGTGTAAGCGCAGTTACAAAGGCCAATGTCATAAAGACTACTGACGGCAAGTTCCTTGAAATTGCTTACAAGATAGCGGCCGAGTATCCTGACATCCAGTTTGATGACTGGTACATAGACATAATGACAGCGAAACTGATCGACAAAGAGAGACG
>LSQX01129555.1_pt2 | contig 18263 bp, 18 predicted proteins | sample 654561 | NCBI WGS metagenome assembly LSQX01 (sample SAMN04489861, study PRJNA283612) | anaerobic digester metagenome | isolation source: 4 biogas reactors fed with cattle manure at either 37C or 55C with and... | place: Denmark: Kongens Lyngby | collected 2014
GACTACGGCATCAGGGTCGCCACCATCGCGCCGGGTCTGTTTGACACGCCGCTGATGGCCGGTATGCCGCCGGAGGTAAAACAGGTGATGGCAGACAATGTTCCTTTTCCGCGGCGGCTGGGCAGGCCTGTGGAATTTGCCCGCATGGCCATGCATGTTATAGAAAACCCGATGCTCAACGGCTGCTGTATCAGGCTCGACGGAGCCTTGCGCATGCCGCCGAAATGAAGCCGCTTTCAGGGCGGGCTTGCGCCGGTTTTGAAATTCATATATTATACGAGGCGCAAAACAATAATTGACGAGTGATTACAAGTACGTGAAACCGCCGGCCGACATAATGTGCGCTCAGGACATAGAGCCTCATATGTTCTATCAGGTTTTTGACATGGTGGATGTCGGCCTGGTGATTCTCGACAGGGACTTGCGTGTGTGCTTTTGGAACCACTGGATGCAGATGCACTCTGATCTTACGCCGGAGAGGATAATCGGTTCCTATGTCTGCGAAGAGTTTCCCAACCTCAAACGCCCGCGCTTCTTAAACAGCTGCAAGGCGGTTTTTACGTTCGGCAACTTCTGTTTTTTTTCTCAAAAACTGCACCGTTATCTGTTTCCCTTCGAGCCGGTGAGCACCTTTGACACTGATTACGAGCATATGCAGCAAAACTGCACAATGGGCCCCCTGCGCAATGACAAAGGAGAGATAACCCATCTGTTTATCTCCGTGCATGATGTGACGGAGACGGTAAAATTCGAGCAGAGGCTCGTGGAGCTCAATATGATCGACGCGCTCACCGGCATCAACAACAGGCGCAGCTTCGAGCTGCACCTCGGGGAGGAGGCGGACCGTCATAAAAGATACGGCCACCCGTTGAGCCTGATCATGTTCGATATTGATCATTTCAAAAACGTCAACGACACCTATGGACACCAGTGCGGCGATTACGTCCTGCAGACAATAGCGGTACTGATCGGGAATTCCATCCGCAGCGAGGATGTGCTGGCGCGCTACGGAGGAGAAGAGTTCTGCTGCATTTTGCCGGAAACGCCTATGGAGGCGGCCCTGATACTGGCGGAGCGTTTTCGCGGCACGATTGCAGATCATTCCTTCTGCTGTCAGCACAATGTCATTGAGCTTACCATCAGCCTGGGGGTGTCGTCGATGGGGGCGGAAACGACGACGGCACAGCAGCTTTTGAAAAAGGCGGATGACGGACTTTATCTGGCTAAAAACAGGGGGCGTAACCGGACCGAGGCCGTTGACTGACCGGTGCGGCTGCATGAAAAACAGAGGATGGTCTGTTCAATATTGCGTCATATAAGCGGGGCGGGTGATGATAAAAAAAATATTGATTGTTGATGATTCTCCTGTATCCATAAAGATCCTCAAAAGCTGCATCCCGAAGGATCGGGGATACGAGTTTTTCGATGCGGCCGACGGACGACAGGGCGTCGAGGCCTTCCTGCAGGTGAGGCCGGAGCTGACTTTTATGGATCTGACCATGCCGGTGATGAACGGCTTTGACGCGCTTGAAGAAATCATCGGCATCGATCGGCTGGCTGTTGTCGTGATCGCCACCGCCGACGTTCAGGTAAAGGCCATTGCGCGGGCGCATGATCTGGGTGCTTTTGCGGTGGTGCGCAAACCACCGACAAAAGGAAAAATTGCCGCCGTGATCGACGAGGTCGAAGCGGCGCTCAGGGAGCGCGGATAATTTTATGGATACCGATGCGCAGAAAATAATGATTACGGCCGAAGAAACAGATATTTTGCAGGAAATCATGAATATCGCCTTCGGCCGCGCAGCCTCCGATCTGGCGGAATACATAGATATTTTTGTGATTCTCAGCGTGCCCTTCGTCAAGCTGCTCAGGTCGTCCGACTTGCCGCCCTACATGAGCTCCGAAATCAAGAAATATGACAATATCTCTATGGTGGAGCAGCATTTCTGGGGCAAATTCAAGGGCAGCGCTTTTTTAGTGTTTCCGGCGGACACGGGCAAGAAAATTCTGTCCCTTCTGGACGGCTCCGAAGAGTACTTTGAATCAGATCCGATCAATGAACTGGAGAAAGAAACATTCCGGGAGGTGGGCAACATACTCATCGGTGCATGTATCGGCAAGATTGCCGAACTGCTGGGCGATGTCATCACCTATTCCCCGCCCCGGGTAGTGGTGGACAAAAATCAGCGCAGCATCATTTCCGACAATATTTTTGACAGTGACAGCCTGGCCATTGTTTTGAGAACCGTCTTTGATTTCAATGAAAAAAATGTCAACGGTTATCTGTTTATCGTTACCAGCGAGGAGTCTTTTGCCTGGCTCAAAACAGCGCTGTACAACTTCCTCGATCAATATGATCTCTAGCTGTCCAACTTACCCGATCCGGCAGCTTGAATTCTGTGTGAAAAAGTCAAGGCTGTAAAAAGCCGGGCCGGATGCCGCCTTGCTTTTTCCAACCTTCATTTCGACATGTCCTACATCATGAAGTTAATTGAAATATAACCGGGCCGGTGATATCTGCATGTGCATAGAAGCGCCGAAATGCATCGGCCGCAGTATGGCCCGGGTTTCAGATATCAAGTTTTGAAGATGCTAAAGGCCGGGTTTTTAATTAAAAGATAATACCGGAGGTGTCGTAAACAATGAAAACAATCCTGATTTTGAAAGAGAGCAAAACTCCGATACATTATATCGTCGACACACTGGCTGAAACATGGAAGGCTCTCGGGTACAGGGTAATCGAACATGCGGGGGTTGACAATCCGCCCGGGGCGGATGTCCTTTTCCTGCACGTTGACCGGACGGTCGTGCCGGACGAGTTTCTGCAACTGGCTTCGCGCTATCCGGTTGCGGTAAACGGCAGGGCGCGCGATATTTCCCGCCGCCTCTACAGTACGGCCCGGCTCTCGAAAAGCGACGGCTACGCCGGCCCCGTCATTGTCAAAACAAATGCCAATTACGGCGGTATGCCTGAAGACCGGCCTGTTTCACGCTTTGCCGGCTTCGCGCGGCTGTTTTTCCGCAAGGAGCATGCAGCGGCCAGACGCCAGGCCGCTTCCTGGCGGCGGCTTACCGCCTTGAACCCCCGGCACTATCCGATCTTCGAGAGCATCGACCGCGTCCCGGCGGGCGTCTGGAAAAACGAGCACCTGATCGTGGAAAAATTTCTGCCTGAGCAGGAGGGTGATCTGCACTACGTGCGCTACTGGACATTTTTCGGTGACGCGGGCATAACCGGCAGGCACGGCTCTGTCTGCCCCATCGTCAAGTTCGACAACAGCGAAGCATCCGATATTCCCGTAGACGTCCCGCAGGAGCTGCGCCGTGTGCGGCGAATGCTTAACCTCGATTACGGCCGGATCGATTTCGTGATGAATAAAGGCGAGCCGGTCGTGCTCGATGTAAACAAGACCCAGGGGGGAGGGGCCGCACTCGATCCCAACAGTGAACAGCTCAAAAAAATAGCACTCGGCATCGAGAGTTTTTTGAAATAAAGCAGCACGCTCACAAAACGCTTCGCGGTCATATACGCCCGGAAGTGTTTTCAGCCGGTCTGCGCCAACGATGGTGAAGGTCGGCGCGCTGTCATGAGGTGCCTGGTGTTCACCATACCCACAGCAATGACCCGATACAGACATGACCGAACCATGACAGGACGCTTTTTGCTCTTGCTTGCGAAAACTACAGGGATCGTTTTTTAATGGGGAAATGCAGGGAAGGGTGCTGTGCGTCAGGCATGCGGCAGGAGAGGTTTACACATTTTCAAAAGACTGTGCCGGATCAATACTCGATTCCCGCGCGGTCTTTGATTCCCGCCGCGTAGTGATGCTTTATTTCCTTCACTTCGCTCACTGTATCGGCCAGTTTACGAATTTGCCTCGGGGCATAGCGTCCGGTAAGGATCAGATCAAGTGCCGGCGGCCTGTTTTTGATGAAGTCAATCAGCTCCGCAAGAGGGATGAGTTTGAAATCGACTGCGACGTTGATCTCGTCGAGGATGAGCATATCGTATTTGCCGGAAGTCGCCGCCTTTTTTACCGTCTCGAAACCGCGGCGGGCCAGTTCTATATCGACCGGAGCCGGGTTGTCGCGCATGACGAAACTGTCGAGCCCTGAGCGGCGGATGGTGATTTGCGGCAGATATTTGTGAATGGTTTTATATTCACCGTAGTCGCGGCCCTTCATAAACTGCATGATGAACACTCTTTGGCCGTGGCCCGCGGCGCGCAGGGCCTGCCCGAAGGCGGAGGTGGTTTTGCCCTTGCCGTTGCCTGTGATGACGATAACAAGGCCGCGGGGTGATAACTCATCAGGAGAGGCGGTTTTGCGGGCGGGCGTTGTGTTCTCCACCGGTTTTTTTACTGATGTCTTCTTGCCGTGTGTCTTTTTCATGCTGTTTCTCCCGCCTTGATAAACCGGCGTGCGACGGCCTCCGCTTCAGAGTAGGGATCCGTCTCACGGCCGGCCACGCGATTGGTCATCTCTTTTAATTCACCGGTGGCGATAAGCTTTGCCACCACCGGCTCAAGGATACTGGCTTTGAGTGCGTCCGTGATTTCCATCATGGCTTTACGCTCCATGCGTCCGGCCAGACGGCCGCTGACGATGAGGTAGTCGTGATGCTCCAGAACTTTTTGCGCCAGCTCCGCCGCCTTTTCGGCGAAGCTGGCCGGTTCGTAAAGGTTGCCGAGTGTTACAACAGGCGGACGCCAGTCGCCTTCAGCAACTGCTGTGGCGCTCAGCAAAGCAGCAAGCTCCTTCTGTAGCTGCCCGGCGCCGGGCCGGTCCGCCTTGTTTACGGCGAACACGTCGGCTATTTCCATGATGCCCGCCTTCATCGCCTGAATGTCATCGCCCATACCGGGCACCAGAACAACCACAACGCTGTGCGCGTGGTTGATGATGTCCAGCTCCTGCTGGCCGATGCCCACTGTTTCCACAATAACGACATCCTTGCCCATTGCCTCCATGACATGAATGGCGTCGCCCGCGGCTTGCGAAAGTCCACCCAGGGCGCCGCGTGTGGCCAGTGAACGCACGAATACAGCGTCATCTTCGGCATGGCGCAACATGCGGATGCGGTCGCCCAAAATGGCGCCGCCGGTAAAGGGGCTGGTCGGGTCCACCGCCAGCACGCCCACGGTTTTGCCGCGGCGGCGAAATTCGTGGACCAGGGCGTCGGTCAGTGTGCTTTTGCCTGCACCGGGAGAGCCGGTGATGCCGATGATAAATGATTTACCGGTATGTGCAAAAAGGTTTTTCAGTTTCGGGCGTGCACCCGGGAGCCTGTCTTCCAGGTCGCGGATGAGACGCGAGGCGGTGCGGACGTCACCTGCGCATATTTTATTAGTGGTTTCCATAAAACACTTGCCTTAACCGTTTGTCTCAATGGCGGGTCTGGATGTGCTCGCGGATCCACTCCACGATGGAATCCAGCGACGCGCCGGGGGTGAAGATGGCCTGGATGCCCGCGTCGTAGAGCATCTGAAAGTCCTGTTCGGGGATGATGCCGCCGCCGATGACGGCGATATCGTCGGCATTTTTCTCGCGCAGCAGTTCCACCACACGCGGGAATAAAACACGATGTGCTCCGGACAGACAGCTCAAGCCGACCAGGTCCACGTCCTCCTGGATGGCCGCGGCCGCGACCTGCTCCGGCGTCTGGTGACAGCCCGTGTAGATCACTTCAAAGCCCGCATCGCGGAAACAGCGCGCCAGCACCCTGGCGCCCCGATCGTGACCGTCCAGGCCCGGCTTGGCGACCATCACTCTGATTTTTCTTTCCAACATAAGTAACTCCTTTTATTGCACCGGCAGGTTTTGGATTGAAATTCTTCCTGCGACTTTAATAAAGCCCCGGATCCCTGTATTCCCCGTAAACCTCCCGGTACACGTCACAGATTTCCTGCTTGGTAGCCAGATTTTTCACGGCATCTATACAGTAGGGCATGACATTATCGCCGTTTTTGCAGGCGGCGCGGATGTCATGCAGCGATTGGGAAACGGCCCGGTCGTCACGGCGCCGGCGGATGTCTTTGAGGCGGCGGATCTGTTTCTCGCCGACGCTTTCGTCGATTTCCAAAAGCGGCACCGCATGCTGCGCCTCGGTCACGTATTTGTTGACGCCAACCATGACCTTTTCATTTTTTTCGATCTGCTGCTGGAATTTGTAGGACGCATCCGCGATTTCCATCTGCGGAAAGCCTTTTTCGATAGCCGCGATCATGCCACCCATGGCGTCTATCTTTTCGATGTACTCCGTAGCTTTCTCCTCGATTTCATTGGTGAGGGACTCTACATGGTAAGACCCGGCCAGTGGGTCGATGGTATTGACGATGCCCGTTTCTTCGGCCAGAATCTGTTGCGTGCGCAGCGCCACCTCCACCGCATGATCCGACGGCAGACAGAAAACTTCATCCAGTGAATTGGTGTGCAAAGACTGTGTACCTCCCAAAACGGCGGCCAAGGCCTCAATGGCTGTGCGCACGACATTGTTGTATGGCTGCTGGGCGGTGAGCGAACAGCCCGCTGTCTGAGTGTGGAAACGCATCCACAGTGAGCGCGGGTTTTTGGCACCGAAACGGTCGCGCATTATTTTAGCCCACATGCGCCGGGCCGCCCGCAGTTTGCATATCTCCTCAAAAAAGTCGATGTGTGCATTGAAGAAAAAAGACAGGCGCGGTGCGAAATCATCAACATCCAGCTTTTTGCGGCGAATGACGTCCTCGACATATTCGATGCCGTCGCGGAGGGTGAAGGCCAGTTCTTGGACCGCCGTGGCGCCCGCTTCACGGATATGGTAGCCGCTGATGCTGATCGTGTTCCAGCGCGGGACATATTTCGTGCCGAACTCCACCGTGTCGCTGATGAGCTTGACTGACGGCTCCGGTGGACACATGAAAGTTTTTTGCGCAATGAATTCCTTGAGCATGTCGTTTTGGATGGTACCGCCGATTCTGGACAGGGGTACTCCTTTGATGTCGGCCGCCGCGCAGTACATCGCCCATAAAACGGTGGCGGGCGGGTTGATGGTCATAGACGTGGTTACCTGATCGAGCGGAATGCCGTCAATGAGAGCCAGAAAGTCTTCCAGCGTGTCGATGGCCACGCCGCACTTGCCGACTTCCCCCAGTGATTTCGGCGAGTCGCTGTCGTAGCCCATGAGTGTGGGAAAATCAAAAGCGGTGGAAAGCCCCGTCTGTCCTTCGCGAAGCAGCATGCGCCAACGGGCGTTGGTGTCTTGGGCCGAACCCATGCCGGAAAACATACGGAAAGTCCAGTGGCGGCCGCGGTAGCCCGTGACCTGGTTGCCGCGCAGGTAAGGAAACTCGCCGGGGGCGCCGATATCACGGGCAAAGTCCATATCCTTTATGTCTTCGGGTGTGTAGAGCCTTTTAATTTCCAGGTCGGAAACGGTGGAGAAGCGCTCTTTCTGATCGGGATTGCCCTTGAGCGCTCTTTGTACGCTATCGTGCCATTTGCGGGTGAGCCCGGAAGATGTGCTTGTTGTTTCATCTGAAAAATACAATGTCTTTCCTCCTTGCGCAGGCGGCGGCAAATCCGCCGGTAAATAATGCCGGGCGGGAAAGTTAATCCGACCCCCCCTTGCGTGAAAGCAAATTTTTCATGGAGATGCCGAAAAAAGGCTGCCGGCAAAAAGTGAGCATGCAACTAATCCCAACACAATGTTTTTGTCAAGAAATTTGAGGACTGACGATACTTAAAAAAACGCCCCGCGACGGATGTCGCGGGGCGTTAGATGTGCAGTGGAAAATGCTAAATGATTCTTACGTTTTCCGCTTCCGGACCTTTTTTGCCCTGGACAACGTCAAAGCTTACCTGCTGCCCTTCGGCCAGTGTTTTGAAGCCGCTGGCCTGAATAGCGCTGAAGTGCACAAAAATGTCACTGCCGCCCTCTTGCTCGATGAAGCCGAAGCCCTTGCGTTCGTTGAACCATTTTACTTTACCTTCCGACATGGGTCCAATCCTCCTTTCTCAGAATTTCTTAAGTCGAATTATCACCATGGCAGATAATAAAAAGGCCGCCCATTTTAAAAGTACCAGGCGGCCTGCCTTGCGCTTTGTCATGACACTATTCAACTTAGTCCTTTGCTTTTCAATATGGTTGATCTGCAAAGTTGACGGTACTTAATGCATTGTCCATCAATAGTCAAGCGTTATTTTCTGATATTTGTTGTACTACATTTTTTGCCGGATTCGTGTTATGGACTCAAGCTCTGAAAGAGCAGACAGTCTCCCCAAGAGCCGCCGGCGGCCCTTGGGGATCAAAGACAATATAAACAACATAAAGGAGTAAATGAATGAACGCCTCTATAGACCGCCCCGCAAAGTTTGCCGGGGGCACCCGTTATGTCCTGGATGATGAACTTGCCAAGATCGTCAATATTTCCATGGCGCTGGAAATGCCGCTTTTGCTCAAGGGCGAGCCGGGTACCGGAAAAACCATGCTGGCGCATGCTGTCGCCGAGTCGCTGCGCATGCCTTTGATTATCCTGAACGTAAAATCCAGCATGAAACTTATCGACGCCCTGTATCAGTACGATACGCTCACCCGCTTAAACGACAGCCGCTTTGCCGATTCGGGACGGGACGTGAGCAATATCGAGGAATACATCAAGATGGGTAAAATCGGTCAGGCGTTTGCCGCCGAGAAGAAAGTTGTTTTACTGATTGACGAAATTGACAAGGCGGATACGGATTTCCAGGACGATATGCTCGATATTCTCGATCAGATGCAGTTCGATATCATGGAAATCGACCGGACGGTGCGCGCAAAGCACCGCCCCGTTATCGTCATTACCTCCAATGCCAAAAAGGATCTGTCCGACCCGTTTCTGGGCCGCTGTAACTTTCATCATATCGCCTTTCCCGACCGCGACATGATGCGTAAAATCATTGGAGTGCATTTTCCGAACCTGAACAAAGACCTTGCGTCGGCATGTCTGGAAGCGTTCTACCAGCTGCGCGAGGTGCGCGGCGTCGAGAAGAAACCCGCCACACGGGAGTTGATCAACTGGATGCGGGCGCTGCAGGCCGACCCGGACTTTAACATCAAGAGCCTCAAGTCATCCGGTATTCCTTATCTGGGCGTACTGTTCAAAAAGAGCACTGACCTTTATCTGGCGGCGCACAGGTAGAAAGACGAAGGCATGTTTGTAAATTTTTTCTACACACTGCGCGATCGTGGCATACCGGTGACGCCCACCTCTTTTCTGCGCCTGCAGAAGGCTCTGTGTATGGGACTGATTACGTCGCTGGAGGACTTCTACAGCGTGACGCGCTCGCTTCTGGTAAAGAGCGAAAGGTACTTCGATATATACGATCAGGTGTTCGGCGTGGCGTTTCGCGGCATGCCGGATGTGGAGCCGGACGATGCCGAACTCTCCGAGATGGTCAAAGCCATGCTTTCCGAGTGGCTCCAGGACCCGGGCGAAGTGGCGCGGGTGCTGGGCCTTTCCGAAGAAGAGGTCAAGCAGATGACGCCCGACGAGCTCGTCGAGCATTTTCTCAAACGACTCAAGGAGCAGACGGAAGCCCATCACGGTGGCAACAGATGGATCGGCACGCGCGGTACTTCGCCCACCGGTCATTCCGGTTATCATCCGGGGGGCATGCGCGTAGGAGGCGAGTCGCGCAACAAGTCGGCCATCAAGGTCGCCATGGAGCGCCGCTACCGGGATTATTCCCAGTCCGGTCCGATTACCGCCTCACAGATGGGTGAGGCGCTCAAAAGGCTCAAACACCTTCAGCCGGCGGGCCCCAGGGACGTTGTCAATATCGATGAAACAATTCGCGAGACGATGCGCAATGCCGGTGAAATTGAAATTATTTTCGACAGGCGTCTGGCCGACCGGCTTAAAGTGAAGCTGTTCATCGACAACGGCGGCTGGTCGATGGATCCGTACGTCGATGTCGTACAGACGCTTTTCCATTATGCGCAGCACCAGTTCAAGGAGCTGGAAATTTACTACTTCCACAATACGATTTATTCCAAGGTCTGGTCAGACCCACACCGCTACAAAAAGCCGGTCCGGGTGGATGAACTTTTTCGTTCCGACCCGGAAACAAGGCTGATTATCGTCGGCGACGCCTCGATGGCGCCCTATGAGCTAAACGACCCGCGCGGTGCCATTTATGTCGGACAGAACGAGGCGCGTCCTTCGGTTGATTATCTGAAGTTTCTTGCCAAAACCTTCCGGCATTGTGTGTGGCTCAACCCTCAGTCAAGCGATCACTGGCATTACACTTGGACGATAAAAGTTATTGCCGGCATCTTTCCCATGTTCGAGTTGTCGCTCGACGGTCTGGAAAAAGCTGTACGCCATTTAACTTCCCGAAACTAGTCCCGGCAAGAGACGGGCTTTTACTCCCGCTGCCGGCATGAGGATATTGAAGCGTCGCTTGATGAGGCGCTACGGTTGCGAGTTTCGATGTTTTGCGCTCTTGCGGCACGGCCGCAAAGGGATCATCCGCCGCTCGAAAGCATTTTCCGCTAACTGGAAAAACGCGGATAATTCCTGCATGCAAGAAGTGCTGTGGCAGGAATGATTCACAAAATAAGTATTCAGGACAGCCGACGCTACGCGTATAAATTATTTTATTGCCGATAAATGACGGGAAAACAGCGGTAATTCTTCTTGACATGAAATTTCAATTACGATACGACTTGTGACCGCAGGTCATGATGCGGTGATTGTTCCATTATTGTTCTATGTTAACAATAGCTTGTTGAGATTATCCCGTGCCTGACGATGTTGCCGGGTGTTTCATGACTGAAGATTGCCATTATTTATGCGATGCACGATTCCGTTGAAAACAGGCGGAAGCGTTTTTTTAGAAGAGGTTTCTGGGGCGGAACACAGGAGGAATTGCCTTGAGTCCAGAAGAGAGAAGAAAAAAAGAAAAGGAAAACCGTAAAAATTCTATTCTGAAAGCGGCGCGCAAACTTTTCTTTGAGCGCGGCTTTAAATCCGTGACTGTCGATCTGATCGCCGCCAAAGCCGAAGTCAGCAAGGGCTCGATTTACCTCTATTTTGACAGTAAGGAAGAAATCTATACGCAGATATTGATTTCTGCCAATATTGACCGTCACAAAGAGATAGAAAATTTTATTAAAGCTGAAGGGACCGCCTCAGAACTTTTGCATGCCTTCGCCGAAGATTATGTGAATTTCTTCCTGGAAAACAATGAATTATTCCGTATTCTCATGACCTTCATGCTGCACGCGGACAATATGAATCTGACCGAAGAGCAAAACACGCAGCTCATTCATACAACAAACGAAAATATCCGTACTTTTTCCGAAATTCTTAAAAGGGGTGTGGAATCGGGCGAATTTGCCGCCGATACGGATATCCGCCAGTTGCAATACGCCATCTGGGGGTTGCTCAACGGCATTATTTCTCTTTATATATACACTGGCGCTCCGGAAAAAAGGTCCGAAAGGATTCACTCGATTGTGCGCGACGGCATCAATATGCTTATTAAAGGTATAAAAAATCAGGAATTTTTGTTGTCTGATGCACCCTGAACCTAACGGATCAACTTTTCAAAGTCCCGGTTGGCCTCATCAAGCAGCTTTTCCACATCTTGTTCCAGTTTCTCAAAACGATCGATAATGGCTTTTGCACGGTCAGTCAGTTTCATCGACTTTTCTTTGGTATCAACATCGACCAGCTTCATGCCCATTCGTTCCTCGGAGGCTTTGAGCCTCCCCCAGGCCGCCCGGTAGGACATTTCCAACTTTTTGGCCGCCGCGTTGAGGCTGTGGTGCTCGGTTACGGCATTGAGGATGTTGTCCCTGCCTTTGCCGAAAATAACTTTCCCGCCTTTTTCCAGCCATATTTTATATTTAATTTCCATGGGGAATGTCTCCTGAACAGCCTTTCATGAGTACTCTTATAAAAAAGAAAGCCCTGAAATGTCAATAAGATTCATTTCACCCCCTACTGGTCGGGCGTTTTGAAATTTCTAAAAGATCTCTTAAGGACAGTAATTGATTGGATGTGTTTAATTAAACATATTGACTTTCACGTTTTTTTTCGCGAAAGTATGACGCTAATGACATAAACCAAATTTGACATATTTATGTAGGGGGGTTTTATGCAAATCACAAGGAGAGGTTTTTTGAGTTTGTCCGGTGCTGTCGGAGGCGGAGTCGCCCTGTCGAGTCTGGGGCTGAATCTGAACCCGACGCGTGCGCACGCGGACGAGCTTGGCAAGATGAACAGAATTAAGGTTGCCAGGCAGGTAACGACCATTTGTTGTTACTGCTCCGTCGGCTGCGGTTTGGTGTGCAGCGTCGATAAGGCGACCGGCAAAATTTTCAACATCGAGGGCGACGCAGATCATCCGATCAATGAAGGGTCCCTGTGCGCCAAGGGCGCGGGGTTTTTCGACCTGACGGAAGCCAACAAACACCGTCTGACGAAGGTTCTCTACCGCAAGCCCTACGGGACGGAATGGGAAGAAAAGGACTGGGACTTCGCCCTTTCCCGCATCGCCCGTCTGATTAAAGACACGCGCGACAAGGATTTTGTTAAAAGGAACAGCAAGGGTGAACTGGTCAACCGCTGCGAATCGATCGGTCACTATGGCAGCTCCAACGTGGACAACGAAGAGTGCTGGCTGATTACAGTCAAATCGCGCGCTTTGGGGCTTGTCTATGTGGACCACCAGGCCAGGGTCTGACACAGTCCCTCTGTGGCGGCTCTGGGAGAGTCGTTTGGGCGCGGTTCCATGACGAACCATTACTGCGATCTGAAAAACGCAGACGTCATACTGATTATGGGCAGCAATGCCGCCGAGCATCACCCGATCGCGTTTAAGTGGATCTTGAGGGCCAAAGAACAAGGCGCCACTCTGATCCACGTCGATCCCCGCTTCACAAGGACATCTGCCCGCTGCGATTTCCACGTACCGCTTCGTTCCGGTACGGATATCGCTTTTCTGGGGGGCATGATCAACTACATTCTGGAAAAGAACAAATACTTTAAGGATTATGTCGTCAACTATACCAACGCGTCGTTCATTGTGAACAGCGGGTTTAACTTCAAAGACGGTTTGTTTTCCGGCTACGATGCCAAAAACAGAAAATACGACAAGTCCACCTGGGTATTTGACGCAGACGGCGGTGGTATCCCCCAGCGGGATACGAGCCTCACACACCCGCGCAGCGTTTTCCAGCTGTTGAAGAAACATTACTCGCGCTACACACTCGACAAGGTTTCGAGCATCACCGGTGTTTCACAGGAAAATCTGCTCAAAGTGTATGAAATTTACGCTTCCACCGGCGCGCCGGACAAGGCGGGAACGGAATGCTACGCTCTGGGCTGGACGCACCACACGGTCGGCAGTCAGAATATCCGCACTATGTCCATTATCCAGCTTCTGCTGGGCAATATGGGCATCGCGGGCGGAGGCATCAACGCGCTGCGCGGCGAACCAAACGTTCAGGGTTCGACCGACCATGCGATCCTATACAACGTCCTGCCCGGCTACCTGAAGACACCGTCTTCGTCGCTGGGTACGCTCGACGGTTACCTTAAAAAGTACACACCTGTATCGAAGGATCCTCAGTCCGCCAACTACTATTCGAATTACCCGAAGTTTTTCGTGAGCTTCCTCAAGTCACTGTGGGAGGGCAAAGCCACAAAGGGCAATGAGTTCGGTTATCATTGGCTTCCCAAAATTGAAGAGGGCAAACACTATTCCACGATGCATATGTTCGACAGAATGTATGAGGACAAGATTAAAGGATTGTTCGTTATCGGCGCGAATACGGCGGTGAGTACCCCGAATTCCAACAAGGTCCGCAAGGCGCTGCAGAATCTCGACTGGATGGTGGGTGAAAATATTTTCAATAATGAAACCCACGAATTTTGGCGGGCCCCCGACGTCGATCCCGCCAAAATCAAAACGGAATGTTTCCTGCTGCCCGCAGCTGCCTCGATGGAGAAAGAAGGCTCGCAGAGCAACTCCGGCCGCTGGGTCCAGTGGAAATACAAAGCCGCCGAGGCTCCCGGTGACGCGATTCCTGTCGGTGAAATTGAAATCAAAATCATGAAGGCCGTCAAGGAGCTTTATGAAAAGGAAGGCGGTCCCAACGCCGAGGCCATCGTCAACCTCAAATGGGATTATCTCGACGACAAGGGAAGCTTTGATGTAATGAAAGTGGCCAAACAGATTAACGGAGTCTTCCTGGAAGACACGGTCATCGAAGACAAGGCCAAAGGAACCAGTACTGTATTCAAAAAAGGTCAATTGGTGCCGGGCTTCGGTAATCTTCAGGTTGACGGAAAGACGGCCTGCGGTAACTGGGTTATTTCTGGAAGCTACACGGCCGATGGCATCAACAAGATGCAATCGCGCGGCAAGGAAGACCCCACGGGACTGGGACTTTTCCCCAACTGGTCTTATGCCTGGCCGGTCAACCGCCGCATTTTGTACAACCGTGCTTCCTGTGATATCAATGGCAAGCCATACAACCCGAAGCGCAATATTCTGGAGTGGAAAGGCGACAAATGGGTTGGCGATGTGCCGGACGGCCCCTGGCCGCCCATGGCAAATAAAGCGCAGGGAAAATATCCCTTCATCATGCAGAAAGACGGCCTCGGGGCACTTTTCGGGCCCGGTATGGTCGAAGGTCCCTTCCCCGAACATTACGAGCCGCTGGAGAGCCCGTTGGAGAGCAACCCCATGTCCTCTCAGCGTATCAACCCGGCCGCCGAAATCTTCAACAGCGAAATGGACAAAGTCGCCAGCGCAAGCGAGGAATTCCCCTATGTCTGCACGACATACTCCTGCACGGAGCACTGGTGCAGCGGTGCACTGACGCGCTGGCAGGCCTGGCTTCTGGAGGCCATGCCGGAACTCTATGTAGAAATCGGCGAAGAACTGGCTAAGCATCTTAAAATCAAAAACGGCCAGAGAGTCAAGGTAGTCTCCGCTCGTGGCGAAGCCCCCTGTGTGGCCATGGTGACTAAGCGCTTCAAGCCTTTCCAGGTGGAAGGTAAAACCGTTCATCAGGTCGGCATGCCCTTCAATTACGGCTGGCTGTATCCGAAAGACGGAGGCGACAGCACAAACGTATTAACCCCAACCGTTGGCGATGCGAACACCTTCTGTCCCGAGTACAAGGCGTTCATGGTCAACGTAGCAAAGTTGTAGGAGGGACACGACAATGAGTAAACCAGAACTGGTTAAATTGATTGATACGACCCTGTGCACCGCCTGCCGCGGCTGCCAGGTGGCCTGTAAGCAATGGAATGAGATGCCCGGCCTGAGAACAAAACAGTTCGGCAGCTATCAGAACCCTCCTGATCTTCAGTGGAACACCTGGACGCTGATCCGCTTTCAGGAATATGAGGATGCGCAGGGGAATTTCGACTGGATCTTCCGCAAGGACGGCTGCATGCATTGCACCGATGCGGCCTGTGTCAAAGTCTGCCCCAGCGGCTCACTGTACTACACGCCGATGAAGACGGTCGGCCTCGATCATGATAAGTGTATCGGCTGTAAGGAATGCGTGGCGGCTTGTCCGTTTCATATTCCGAAGTATGACGAAAGAACGGACAAAGTCTATAAGTGCGACCTGTGCTATACACGCATTCGCGAGAGCCTGGCGCCGGCGTGTGTCAAGTCCTGTCCGACAGGTGCTCTGACGATTGGTAACAAAGACGAAATGATTAAGAAAGCATACGCCAGAGTCGCACAGCTCGGCGGTGACGCCAATGTTTACGGTGACAAGTTCGTCGGCGGCACTCACGTTCTTTACGTTTTAAAGCATAAGCCGGAAGTTTACGAAGAACTGCCGGCAAGCCCGAAAGTGCCCTTGTCCGTCATCGTCTGGAAGGATCTCCTCAAACCCCTGAGTTTGGTTGCCGCCGGTGCTGCAGCTGCAGGTGTCTTCCTGCACTATATTACTCATGGCCCCAAGACTCCGGGACCTGAGGGACAAGATAAGAAGGGGGAGGAATAGCCATGAAAAAAGGATACGTACAGGTTACAGACAGCTATGAGCGGATCATTCACTGGTCTTTGGCTATTTCTTGTCTGCTTTTGTGTCTGACTGGTCTGGGGATGATGTTTCACACCTTCAACTTTGTCAGCTATTTGTTCGGCGGTATGCACAATATGAAGTTTGTGCATAATTTTACGGGGATAGTGTTTTTCATTGCTTTGCTTCTTGCGATCCGTATGTGGTGGAGGGAGGCGGGCGTATTCGTTTTACCTGAAGACATGGAGTGGGTAAAAGTTGCGGGGGGATATTTGTGGCATGTGGACAATGTCCCGGAGACAGGGAAATACAATCCCGGTCAGAAGGCATTTTATCTCGCCGTGGTGATTTTCGGTGTGGTCATGGTGATCACCGGTTTCATCATGTGGTTTCCCGCGAAATTTCCGGTCGGCCTTGTGCGGTGGATGTATCCTCTGCACGCTTTGGGCTTCCTGGTGATTTTCGCTTTTTTCTTTGTTCACCTTTACCTGGGAACGATCGGAAACCCCGGTACTGTGCAGGCCATGTTTTCCGGCTGGATGGACAAGAAGGTTTTGACGATGCTGCACCCGAAATGGGTTAAAGAGATGGAGCATGAAGGCAAACTCATTGCCTGGGGTGAGCAGAAGAAAGACGATACGCACGGGCATCACGCGTAAGCGCGGGCTCCAATAATGAATTTGTGATTTGAAAAGACAAGCAGGCGGCGTTCATCAAAACGGTGGGCGCCGTCTTTTTTTATGATGAAGGAAATGCGTGCTTTTGCGGACGATCTCTGCTATGAAATCCCGACTTTGGTGTGCTGGATTTTTCCGGGCTTGTTTCTCTCAATAGAAAAAGAAAGGTATTTTTATCATGACATCAGTTTCGTCGGATGCATCCGGCATATCTCAAATCATCGAAAACGCGATCGAACAAAACCCACATGCGGGTGAACTGCTCAGAGCCTTCAAACCGGTGATTGTCAGACAAAGGCAGTTGGCTAAGGCGGCGATGCTCATGCCTGCCGACTATTCCCGTGTGGATAAAGAAAAATTGAAGGCGGGAATCCCGATCATCCGACAGGCGGATTTCCTGGATGAAGCGGATGATATAAAACAAATCATCCTGCCGCTCGCGGAGGCTCTGAAAGAAGGCATGCCCGCTGTGACGGAAGGGATCGACCGCTTTTGCACTCTTGCACAAGAGGGGAAAATCGTCCTGACGGACTACTTTAAAACTCCCGAGGAAGGCCAGGCGTCGGCAGTCGATAAATGGGGGGCGGATTTGAAGCTCTCTCCGTCCAACGCCGCTTTTTTAATGAGCCTGGCAGGTCGCGTAATTTTAGAGCAGCGTAGAAACGAAGCCGTCGCTGCGCTCGGCGCGTTTGACTGGGAGAAGGGTTACTGCCCGATATGCGGCGATTTTCCGTCCATCGCGTTGATTGAAGAAGAGGGAGGAACGCGTTTTTTACATTGCAGCTCATGCGGCCAGGATTGGCGTTTCACCCGAGTTTGCTGTCCCTACTGTGAGAAAGACAGCAGGCAGGGCATGGATTATTTTTACGTGGAAAACAAGACGCAGGAGTCGGCTTTTATCTGCGACGAATGCAAAAAATATCTGGTGACACTGTATCGTGTAGGCCATATTCTGCCGCGTGATATGGATGTTTCCGCCATAGCCCTGGTGCATCTGGATATGATCATGCAGGATAAAGGCTATGAGCCGATGACGGTTTGCGCCTGGAATGTTCTGGGCTGAACAGGACGCTGCATTGGTTGTGTTTCAAAATCATCCGTGAAGGCTGTGCAAAAAGTCAATATGTTGCATTTCTTCCGACCAGGTTTCTACGCAAGGAGAAATTCTCCTGCGGCGGACATTTGTTTGTTTTAACCAGTTGAATTGATGAGATATATTACTTAAACTGCAATGGTGAAAAGATTATTTCCGGTGATTGCCGGAAGGAGAACGCGATTTATTAAATTCAAATTTAAGGGGGCTGCTTTCTCAGTGCATTCGTAAAAAACCCGCCAAACCCCCTTTGTGTAGCATAACTTTAATAATATCAATATATTATCTTTTCAAGGATATATTAATTTACCTGTTGACAGACTCATGGTCATTATTGTATGACTTGCAGGACGTATGGCAGATCTGTCGTATGTCATCTATGACTTTCAAGGCGGTGAAATTATGAATGAAACCATTGTCTTAGACGAAGAAGAGACGCGTGTCAGGCCGGGGCAGACTAATCTGGAAGCGGGAA
>LSQX01383399.1_pt1 | contig 18263 bp, 15 predicted proteins | sample 654561 | NCBI WGS metagenome assembly LSQX01 (sample SAMN04489861, study PRJNA283612) | anaerobic digester metagenome | isolation source: 4 biogas reactors fed with cattle manure at either 37C or 55C with and... | place: Denmark: Kongens Lyngby | collected 2014
GTCAGATGTGTATAAGAGACAGCCCTATCTGTTGTGGGCGTTGGAAATTTGAGGGCACCTGACTCTAGTACGAGAGGACCGAGTTGGACAAACCTCTGGTGTATCTGTTGTAGCGCCAGCTGCACCGCAGAGTAGCTACGTTTGTATGAGATAAGTGCTGAAAGCATCTAAGCACGAAGCCCCTCCAGAGATAAGATCTCCCTGACCAGTTGGTCCTGAAGAGTCGTGGAAGACTACCACGTTGATAGGCTGGAAGTGTACGCATGGCAACATGTTTAGCTGACCAGTACTAATAACTCGTGAGGCTTGGTCTCTTGCACTCATTTGATCACAGTAATGATCACCGCCCAATGAGCTCGTATGTTTTTCGTTGATTACCCTTGCATTCCTGTCTACAAAATTTATGACTCTTACACAGTCAACAGATTTTGCCGGCGGCTTTAGCGATAAGGTCACACCCGTTCCCATCCCGAACACGGTAGTTAAGGTTGTCAGCGCCCATGGTACTGCGGGGGCGACCCCGTGGGAGAGTAGGTCGTCGCCGGCGCAAGTTTACCGGTCATCTCATCTCGAGATGACCGGTTTTTTGTGCCTGAATCTTTAACTACACCTCGTTTCTTATTTGTATTTAAGTACTTGCATCAAAGAGCTTTACAACGAGACTTGTACTCATCGCCCGAGGACAGGGGCCAAGTTTGTTTTGTCCACTCTGTCCACTATTCGTGCTTGTGCATCTTGCTTTAACCTCTGCCCCTCGCAGATCCGTCCGATCCGACTGATCAGACCAATCCGACCGACTCCCCAGACACTATTAATCCCTTCAATTCTCTTATATCTTCTGACCCCAACCCCTGCTTCTGTCATACCGTTTTTTTTGCGACTCGGTATCCGCTTCTAAGCATTACCTTAAACATTGAAAATAAGAGTGTTTCACTGATTACGACACATACTTTTTCGAAACAGTAATGGAAGTATACGAATAGTAGTATGAATTGATATATCCCCCCGCGATATTTCTATTGAATCGTCATGTTGCAGCTTTAATGTTTTTGATTTAAGGTGATGACCTTGTTAAACTGGGTCAGGTAACAATGTCAAATCACTTTGTCAATATCAGATGAGATCATTTTCAAATTCTGGTGTAAAGGAGACCGTTAATGGAAGATCGCCAGGCATAGATTCAAGAAGCTAAACGACTGGAAAGTGCATATTCATCAGCTTCTACCAAGGAGGAGCAAGAACAACTCAAAATACGTTATAACGAAATTTGTCAAAGGCTGCAGTCTATGGATGAATCGTCCAATAGGTCAGACAACGAGAGTGATATTCAGGATGCATCCGAAACAGAAGACATGGATGAAAAAAAGTCTTTTGGTTTTGGTCATATTGTTGTTGTCCTAATACGGACTGTATGGTCTTTAAGTATTGGTCTGGTTTTCTTTGTGATTGGTACTGTTTTATATGTTATGTTAGACATTCTGTATCCGAAAAAAGATTACGGTGCCAAGATGTTAACAAAGTTATATGAAATAGGCAGTCTTGCTTGGCTTGCTCGAATTAATTTTGGCATAAAAGTCAGCTTTGGTGTTGGAGGCAGTGATCTTGAAACTGTAGTTACTAAACGCAAGAAACAGAAGTAAAAATCATGCACAAAGCTGTGACCAGGAAAACCACCCTGGTACGGCATTTGGTCTTATTTTAACAACGGGATAGATAATGGCGTGTTCAGCTACACGAGACCCTTGCCATGTCTTATATTCTTGATAGTCGGTCTTGTTGATTTACCGTTTTACCAGACGTAAAAAGCTTCTCTGACCGACATGTCGCTTTTTGAAAGAATCAACTTCAGGATTGCTTATGCCATGCGACAAACCAAACGATTAAGTATTATATCCAGAGGCTATTCACTAGATAAGTTGCATAGAGGTCTGCTTATGAGCCTGCACCCAGGCATATCACTCCTGAATGGACTCATTGGCGTAATTCTGTACATTATATACAGCCTGAAAATCTCAATAATTGAATCTTTGCAAAAGCTCGATCCTTCAATTCTCCAGGATATGGACGTTTCATTTATTATGAGATTTAACCTCATTGTTATCGCGGGATACAAGCCCATATTTTCTGAGATGGTCGGACTCTTTTTAGGGTTTTGTTTATGTATACTGGAGATACAAGAACTGAGAACTATAGGCCGGACTGCAGGCTTGCGTTTGGGTTTTGTCGCAACTCTTTACAAAAAATGTGATGTCAGGGAAAACATAGAGCCATGTCGTAAATTCAGGACATTTCGTCGTGTGGAATTATTCAAAAGACTATGCTTGATAGTTCCAATTCTTGCTATTGGAGCAGTAACCGGCGCAGGGTTGTTAATTCCTGTTTCTCTTGCATTTCTACCGAGTGCTTTCGCCGCTATCTTTCGTAAAAAGTTGCTGGTCAGCATTACTGATGATATATCGGCATCGCAGGTCTGTTCTGTCAGCGCACTGCAAGACCAGTACCGAATACTTTCGCGCTTCATAATTGTTGTCGCTGCAGGTCTTTTCGCAATTGGCTGCGGTGTATTATATTTATACACAGGAGTGTCTGGCGTGAGTTAGGGTGGTATGCCCCCTCTAAAACCGTCCACTTCTCAAGAGAAATATGTGGATAGCCGCCGTTGTATTTTAAAAAGAATCCCGGCCTGGAATGTTTCACATTTGCAAGCCGGGAGAAAACATGTCAGTTTGTTGTTTAAAAATGCAGTTCGAAAGAATTCCCTGATGCATCAATGGGCAGCTGCAGCCAGTTTCCATTGGCCTGTGCACGCACTGATTTACCGCCCACACTCACAGAACGGGGCTGCATACCTGTGGGGATATAAAAGACAGCCACGGCATCTTTCATAAAAGGACCTTCCAGATTACCGGAAAGAACTCTTTTATTTGGATCCCACTGGACTTTTTTCGCCTGATACAAGCCGAGCATGGGTTCCCCGGAAAGGCCGCAAAACATGGGTTCAGTTGACGCATTCAAGAGGCCGAGGGTTGTTGCATGAGGAGCCATGGGAAGAGTTCCCTCTGTCAAAGCGGCAATGGCCCCATTATTATCCTGCCAGATCAGGGGTTGAGTATCGGCTCTGTTGAAGCATTCCAGATCATTCACCTTCCAGGCGGAGGCACCGGAGAATTGCATGATCCCTTCACCCACATTTGGATTGATGTTGATTCCTGCACGGGTCAGCCAGATAAGGGGAGCCGTACGACAGGGATCCTGCGGCCGGGCACGGTAAGGGGGACGGGCCAGCAGTGCAGCAACAAAGCGTGCGGTCTGTCCTGTGGGCGCATCAACAAACTGGAGAGGCCCGGGCCACAATTGCAGGGCGACTCTGGTTTCAAAGTCGGGCATGCTGTCCTGGCCGACAAGAAGGCCTACCGGTGCAATACCGATATCTCCCTCACGGATACGGGCGACAGAAGAAGCGGCGGCCAGCCAGGCATCACGATTCACAGGCTGTGCACTTGCAGCTGCAGGGAGAACGGTGGCCTTTGTGTCTTGAACCGCTTCCGTAGCCGCAGAGAATGCAGCCCAATCGGCTTCTTCGCGACTGATCCCGAAAGCAAGCAGTACTTCATCAGGGATGGTTGACTCTTCAAGAATAAAAAATCCAAATCCTTTTGAGTAGAGGGTGCGTATTCTATCTCGAACAGCGGCTCTTCCTTCAGGTACACAGGGATTATTCCACAGCTGCCCGTCAGCACTCTTAGCTGTATGGTTGCCACCGCCTTTGGCCAGAAGAGCGTCAAGCGTAATGCCCGGGATTGTTCCAGCGGCTTGAAGTGCGGAAGCGGCTTCGCCCATATTTCTGGGATAGAGGGGGGAGCCGCCATCGCCGGAACCGGGTTTGCTTTCCCAGTTGTTGGGGATCAAGGCATGACTGATACCCAGAGATGCAGCATTGGCGGCCTGGGCTTTGAGCCTGGTGAGTCCAGCCGTATCGGAAACGGTGACCCAGGCTCTGGGCTGGTCAATGCTGACGGCTTCTTTGCAGAAATGGTAGAGGAGATAAGAATATTGGGTATCCTGTTGTGCGGCACCTGCACCCATGCTCAACCACAGAGGATCAGCCTCCAGAGTCTCTCCCGGCGCAAGTGTTTTACCCGGTGAGAAATCGCTTTCAATGCGACCGTACCAGCTTCCGCTTTCGCGCCAGGAACTGATTCCCGATGCTGCTTTCCCGCGGGGGATGAGTGCCATATTGATGATAATGTCACGTCCCTGATCAAAAATGCGCAAGGAAGAGGCATTGCCTTCGGGTGAAAACACAGGACGACCCCCGCGGAATAAGGTGTTGCAGCTTCCTATTTCAGCCTGCTCACTCAAGCCCTGCAAACTTCCGGAAGGAATATCCACAATGGTGATTTTTTTGATGCCCACAGGGGCTTCACTGATGTTTTTCACTTTTACTGTCAGCAGCAGAAAGTTCCATTGTTTGACTGTTGTGATCGCATGTTCAACGGCCAATCCTTCCAGAGGCATGAACTGAACAGCATAGTGTGTTCCCTCGCCGGCTGCTTCCCAGGAGGCCGGCCCCCGGTCCAAAATGGTTTCTCCCGCTGCGCCGAACATGTCATTGGTCAATACGCGTCCATCGCTGAGCTCAATGGAAAAAGTGACTTCTTTTAAAATAAGATCAGGATTCAAGCGTGCCTGTTCACTGTCTTCCTGAAAGATCTTGATGCGCCACTCGCCATTGTCCTTGGCATAGTCCAGCCGTAGATCTCCTCCGCTGAAAGTATAATGTTCCCGCAGTGTCCAGGGAAGTTTTTCCTGAGGAGCAGCAAAAGCTCCCGGAAAAATCATCCCGATCACCAGGAGAAAGAGCAACGATGCACCAAAAGAATGTCTGACAGAAAGCATGGAAAATTCCTTATACCTGAGGAGTAAGGGTTCATGGGAATGCCACAACAGTCAAGGATCACAAAGATCAGTTTGCAGGCGTGATTAGTATACTGAAATAGGGGCTTATGGGCAACTCCAAGCCTTTTCTTTCGTTTTTCAAGCTTGCGCCCACGGTACTGAAGACGGATAAATCAAAGCCGGGCCAATACGGATTTCCAACAATAGAGTACATCCTTCCCATGTTGAACAATTCAAGAGTGCAAAGTCTTCCTTTTTGTTGCAGTTGCCTGGCCGTGTCAGATGAGTCTGAATGGAAGCGGGGGTTATCAGCAAGGCACTGATGCCAGAGAGGGGAATGAAGGAGCAGGCTGATCAGGCTGAAAAGAGCTGCTGTCTTTTGTGTTTCCGGCCTGGTATCTCTGTGCAGGCCCATCACTCCCGCCTCCAGCAGAAAGGCTCATCCGGTAAATTTTACTGAGACCTTTCTTTGAAATATTCGGCCGCAATTTGATACAATAGACTATATTGCGCCACTGGAAAGAATGCCTTTGTATGAACATCCTGACAATTCCAATTTCCAGCATCAGTGTCGACGGCTATGAGTATGAGGAATGCACCCCTGTAGAATCCATTCAACCGCCTGATACCCAGGCTGTAGCTGTGGATACAGTGAGTGTTTCCGGCAGATTTACAAAATTTCGTGACACTTACACCTTTCGCGGCATAGTGAATGGCACTTATCACGGAACATGCTGCCAGTGCCTGGCTTCAGCCGCCGTCCCTTTTTCTGTTCAAGTCCGTTGGATCTTTGAAGAGACCTCCGGAAGTGTGCTCAGAGAAATCAGCCGCACAGAAGAAGAGTCGGAGTATCTTTCTCCGGAACAAGTTGAAGAGTATTTTTCAAAGTCAGCTCAGGAACGTGTCATCAATCTGGCTCCCTATGTGTGGGAGGAGGTTGTATTTGCCGAACCATACACCTTTGTATGCAGTGAAGAATGCAAAGGTATTTGCGGCCATTGCGGCGCCAATTTGAATAAGCATCAATGCGGCTGTGAAGAGAAAAAAGCATCGCAGCAAAGAATAGATAACCCGGGACTCGCAGCGCTGGCAAAATTTTACCCGCAGCTGGCTCCCGACAAGGATAAGGAGTAGTTAATCATGGCAGTACCCAAGAGACGTACCGGCAAGGCCAAAAAAGGGATGCGTCGTTCCCATCATGCCCTTACCCCCCCGAATGTAATCGAATGTCCTGATTCCGGCGAAGCCAGACTGCCGCATCGCGTTTGTCTGAAAACGGGCTTTTACAAAGGTCGTGTTGTCGTCAAACCTCAAAACGACTGAGTAATCCGCTCCCGGGGATATCCAGCCTGCGCTTCGGATATCTCTCTATGAGCGCTGATAGTTGATAAAGGATATCTCTGTGCGAATTGCATTGGATGCCATGGGAACAGATAGACCGCCTGGACCTGAGGTGGAAGGTGCTGTCTTGGCAAGCCTGAATACGGACGCAGAGATTATTCTGGTGGGAGATGAAAATCTTCTCAGCGAAAAGCTGGATGCCTTCCCCAAAAGGGGCAAAATAACCATCCGTCATGCTCCAGAGGCCATCACGCCTTTGGAGCCGCCTGTCGTTGCCGTACGAAAGAAAAAAAATTCATCCATGCACGTGGCCATGCGTCTGGTGAAAGATGGCGAGGCGGAGGCTTTCATCAGTGCAGGGAATACAGGGGCCATCATGGTTGCCGCCCGGGTTATTCTGGGATCTCTCCCCGGTGTTGCCCGGCCTGCATTGAGCCAGACTTTCCCCACTCTCGAAGGGCGGACTGTTGTACTGGATCTGGGTGCCAATGTGGATTGCACAGCCCGTCACTTGTGCCAGTTTGCAGAGATGGGCGTTGCCTATTCCAAGCATGCTCTGGGCGTGGATAATCCCCGCATTGCGCTTCTGAATATTGGCGAGGAAAACGTGAAGGGCGGCGTCACGGCCAGGGAAGCATACAGTACCCTTTCCAAAGCCAAGCACCTCAACTTTATCGGCAATATTGAACCCCGTCCTCTCTGTGAAGGCAAAGCGGATGTTGTTGTCTGCGATGGTTTTATCGGCAATCTCTTTTTGAAGACCAGTGAAGCCGTCGCCTTTTTCATGGGCAAGATGGTGCGTGAGCATTTCGAAAGTTCCAACATGAGCAAAATCGGAGCGGTCCTCGCCCGCAAAGCGCTCAAGCAGATCAAGCACAGAATGGATCCCAACGAATATTCCGGTGCTCCTTTGCTCGGTGTCAATGGAACCGTCATTGTTCTCCATGGCGCCAGTACCGTTCGCGGTATTGAAAACGCCATTTATGGCACCTGTCATGCCTTGGAAAATCATCTGCTCGAACATATACGGCAGAATATTCTGGCATTGAAACAATCTGAAAGCAGCGCAGTCTCCTCATCTCAGAACCTTTCTTCCACAGAGACCAGTGTTGCGACTGAGTCCAGTGAAAAAGAAGAGACATCAGAAAAGGTGGAGGCCACAGCCGGCGCCTCTCTTTCCGGCGGTGATCCGGAGGTCTGAGTTTCCTTTTATATTTTTCCTTTTCCTGCAAAGTGTTCTTTGATAAAACAAGATACAAGATCCCATACAGGAATGCTTTCGAAATACTATTTTCCCTGAAGTATGCTTGGAGCAGAGGATCTTTTTTTCGTCTGCTTCTGTCAAAGGAAAAGACCATGAAACCACTGGAAGGAAAAGTTGCTCTCGTAACAGGCGGAACCCGCGGCATAGGCAATGCCATTGTCCGCCTCTTTGTGCAGCAAGGAGCACAGGTTGCTTTTTGCGGTAGATCGGAAGAAGAGGCGAAGAAAGTGGCCCGCTCCCTTGGCGGAGAATCCTTAGGTCTGGGCTGTGATGTGTCTCGCCATGAGGAAGTGCAGGCTCTGGTTGCCCGGGTTCAGGAACGGTGGGGCACCATCCATATACTGGTCAATAATGCCGGCATTGTTTTGGATGGCCTTCTCATGCGCATGAAGGAAGAACGCTGGGATCAGGTCATTCAAAGCAACCTCAACAGTGTATTTCATTGCTGCAAAGCCACAGCACCCTTGATGGTTAAACAACGCTATGGCCGTATCATCACCATCGGATCTGTTGCGGCCTTGCGCGGTAATGCGGGACAATGCGCATACACCGCTTCCAAAGCGGCGCTGGTCGGCTTTACCAAATCCTATGCCCGCGAAATGGCCTCGCGAAACATAACTGTCAATCTGCTGGCTCCCGGACTGATTGAAACAGATATGACCGCCTCTTTGCCGACCGGACTGCAGGAAGCCCTGATCTCGCAAATCCCTCTGAAAAGAGCCGGAACAGTGGAGGAGGTGGCGTCTGCTGTGGCTTTTCTCGCCTCTGACGAAGCCGCTTATATTACCGGCACTGTCCTGCGGGTGGATGGCGGTCTCGGAAGCTGAGCACCTGTGTGCGCATTCCTGTTTTTAACTCAGAGAAGCACAATGGTCGCTTAAGGCTTCTATAACCCTGTCCTGCTGTGCTGTGGTGAGTTCCGGATAGATGGGCAGGGCCAATACCTCTTTGCTCGCTGCTTCCGCCTGCGGGCATGTGTGTCCCGTCTGAATATATTCTTTAAAGCAGGGCTGTTGATGGAGGGGGAGAGGATAGAAGATCCCGCTACCGATACCCCGTTCCTGAAGCAAGGCTTTTGCCTGGTCCCGCTCAGGAAGTCGGATCACATATTGGTGATAGACGTGATAAGCTTCCGGTGCTTCGGAAGGACAGGTAATACCGGAAATCTGTTGAAGTGCCGCCGTGTAATAGCGGGCCCTTTCCCGACGCTGTTCGTTCCATTCGCTGAGACAGGAGAGTTTCACCTGAAGCACAGCCGCCTGAATGGTATGCAAATGGCTGTTTGTCCCCACGATCCCATGCTGATAGAGTGCACTGGCACCGTGACAGCGGAGAAGGCGCAGCTTTGCAGCCAGTGCGTCATCATTGGTTAAAATAGCTCCTCCTTCTCCCGCTGCTCCCAGATTTTTGGTGGGATAAAAACTAAGAGCTGTCGCCATACCCCAGGCTCCTGCGGCCTTATCGCCTTTCCGTGCGCCCAGTGCCTGTGCGGCATCTTCAATGATCGGAAGATTGTTTTCAGCAGCAATTTCAGCCAGAATTTCCATCTCCGCACATTGCCCATAAAGATGGACAGGAAGAATACAACGTGTTCTGGAGCTGAGTTTTCTTTTCACATCTTCGGGATCCAGAGTAAAGCGATCCGGCAGAATATCGGCGAAAACAGGAATACCCCCTGCATTGACAATGGCGCCCCCTGTAGCAAAAAAGGTGAAAGGGGTCGTGATTACTTCATCGCCCGCTTGCAGGTCCAGTGCTTTCAAGGGAAGAAAGAGCGCATCCGTACCTGAACTGACGCCCAGTGCATGACGCACGCCCGCATAAGCGGCCAGAGCTTCTTCAAAGGCCTCCACCTCGGCACCGCCACGGAATTGCTGGCGCTCCAAAACGGCCAGAACCGCCGCTTCTATTTCCGGACGAAGAGTCGCATATTGTGCCCGTAAATCAACCATTGGAATGGTCATTGAATCTGATACTCCTATCATGAAGGGAGAAAAAACAACAGAAAAGAGGAGAGTATCCGCCCCTTTGCAGCCTGACAACCCTAAGTATAGAGCACTTTTTAAAGAGATATCAAAAGCAAGGACTTTATCAAAGGATCAACATGACATCTCCGTAAGAATAGAAACGGAATTTTTCCTGTACAGCCCGGCGATAAGCCTCCATAACAAAGTCTTTTCCGGCAAAAGCACATACGAGCGCCAGCAGACTGGAGCGGGGGAGATGGAAATTTGTTTGCAGTATATCCACAGCGGAAAATTGATAGGGTGGATAGATATAAAGATCGGTGCAGCCCCGGGCGGAGCGATACATGCCTTCTGAATAGCAGGATTCAAGGACACGGGTGCAAGTGGTTCCTACGGCCACTACCCGCCCTCCATTTTTCCGGGTATTGTTGAGAAGTTGTGCGGATTCATCGGGAAAAACATATTCCTCATCATCCATACGATGTTCGCTGAGCAACTCTGTCTGAATGGGTTTGAAGGTGCCATAGCCGACATGGAGGGTGAGAAATGCTTTTTCAATCCCTTCTCTGGCGAGGGTGTTAAAAACAGCGTCCGTAAAATGGAGTCCCGCCGTGGGAGCCGCCACTGCGCCGGGAGTGTCCGCATAAACAGTCTGATACCTGCTCGCATCATTATCGTCGGGGCGATCGCGATGGATATAGGGAGGCAGAGGAATTTCCCCCGCCTCTTCCAGACGGCTGATGACGTCTCCCGTGTTGAAATATACACGCCGTTTCCCTCCCGGCAGTCTTTCGTCCACCCTCGCTGCCAGATCCGTCGGTAAGATGACAGTATTTCCTGGTTTCAACCTTGCTGAAGGTCTTACCAAAGCAGCCCAGCTCCCGTCTCCCAGTTCCTGAAGCAGAAAAATCTCCACAGCCCCGCCCGTAGTTTTATGGCCATGGAGCCGTGCCCTGATGACGCGCGTGTCATTGAGAGCCAGACAATCTCCGCGCTTCAGATAGTGTGCCAGATTCTCAAAGAGATCAAGCTGAATATTCCCCTTCTTTCGATCAAGAACCATCAATCTGGAAGCATCCCTCTTCTGAGCGGGATATTGCGCAATGAGGGATTCAGGGAGATCATAATCCAGTGCGGTGCTTTTCATGGGTGATTCTCTTTGTTCTGCAAGTGTTTGCCTTTACTCGGATTGTTGCGCCGTCATATAGGCCTGGAAAAGGGAGGGTACGTCTGCTTCTTCGCAACTTCCTCTGTGAAGAACAACCCGATATTTCAAGGTGAAAGAGTCTCCCGGATTCATGAGATGGTCTTGCGTATGGGGCCAGGATTGCCCGAGAAAACCATAATGACGTAGAATCCATCCTGCATGGGGAAAGCCCGGAAGATCCGGATGCTGAAAAACAGCCAGCCCGGACAGAGCTGTCTCACCTTTGACAACAGGAAAAGAAATATCCACCCAGGGCGACTCCAATGCCAGCGCATCCTCTTCGATCCGGCCCGTTGCCGCAGTGAAGATAAAGTTTTTCCGCAAGGCATCGGGCCTGAAACAAAATCCGCCATAGCCCTTGTTGTCTGTTCCGCTGCCCCGAAGGGTGATGGTTCCGTCACTCACATTGGTGAAGGTCAGTGTGAAATCCATGGCTCTGTGACTGTCTTCGGCCGGATATACGATCACTTCCACCTCTTCTTTCATGATCCCCTGATCCGGATTTTCATCAAAGGCCCAATGATTGACCAGACTGAGAACAGCCCTTTCCGCATCATCCTCTTTCTCCACACGGGAAAGGTTGCGTTGTCGGGCATTTTTCAAAATCCAGACATCAATTTTCTTCTCACCGGCCAGACTGTCCGGCCAGGCCCAGAACAGGCCCCGATGATGAAAATGATCGATGGGAAAATCCTGGGTCATGATTTCACCATCCAGACCATAGAGGGGATGAAAATAACATGCCCTCTCATAGTGTGCCGGCACAGGAAAGGGAGGCTGTACCAGCGCATAGTGAAACTCCCAGACCGCTTTGTCATTTTCCCGCAAGATGAGTGAAGAACCATCATCTTCGAAAGAAAAAACGCCTTGAAAGGCAAGGACTGAGCTTGCCAGCAGCAGAGCCATATTCATTTGAATTCCTCTTTCTTCTCTTGTGTTTGTACTGAGCCGAAGCCTGTTTCTCATCCCTGTCTCAGAGATGCTGCGGGCCTTTCGCAACGTTTCCGGAGGTCACATCCCGCCGTTCACGGACCATGCGGTCGGCTATGCCGGTGATATGTTTGCGCAGCCACATATCTGTCTGGCTGCCTTCGCTGTAATCAGCGGGACCGTAAGAATCCACCCGGTCAGCGCGCTGCAATTCATCCACCTGATTAAAATGGGTGGGAGAATCCTTTTCATAAATGGCGAAGGCCTTGCCGCCATGCTTGCGTATGACAGAAAAGCTGGGTACATCACTGGGGCCGTCGGCAATATAAATCATATTCTGGATGGGTACGCGCCGTTCTATCTCGGGAAGGGTATCATTGACAGAGATGCTGGCATCTTTATTGACCCCTTTGTTGATCTCAAAAATAGCTCTGGTTTTTGTCGTGTTATCCAGACATCCGGCCAGCTGGGTGATTTCGCCCCGGTCTGGTTTTCCCGCTGGATCGAAGCCCGGTTCAGCCGGTGTTTCGATGAATTCACTTGCCCAGATTCCGCTAAGATAATCGGATATGATCGAGCCCCGGATCATTTCAGCCAGTCCTGTGCTGACCACATAATGTTCCAGCCGCAGATCAAACTCCTGGTATTTTGACGCTTCAAGAATCTTTTTCAACCGGTCAAAGACATCTGGGATGCCATCATAAAACGTGATGTCCGCACCCAGTTCACGAAGCTTCGCATTGGACAGCCCTTTCATGATTCCCGAACGGACATAGGTCAGCAGGTGCCCGAGATAGCAGGTATCCTGATGAACAGTAATACCTTCCTTTTTATAAAAGGCCGGAAGAGCGTTTACTTCCTTCCAGAACTGCTGCTCATTCACTTCATAATATTCAAACAGGGGTGTTTGCATGTAATGGGGTGAAAGTGTTTTGTCAAAGTCCCAGATGACAGCAATGATATTCTGTAAAAATAAACCTTTGCTCATGAAGAGAATCCTGTTGGCGATGCCCGGTTAAATGTATTTTTAATAACTGCACAGGCGCTATTTTTCGATAATGACTTCATCCACCATATTGCCATCCACGTCATAAGCGCGGTAGACGAGCCGGGGCGTATTCAATTGCAGATCAATGACCTGGTAGGTGGACAGCTGTTCATAACCGACTTCCGTATAAGGCTTGAAGGCCAGTTTATACAACTTTGTCCCCGATACGGACAGCACGTAGATGGTACCTTCAGCCGGACTTTCCACTTTCTCATCGTTGTACATGGGAGCTGTGCGCAAATAGGTGTGATCATGTCCCTGCAAGACCATATCAACATGATGCCGGTCAAAAACAGGAAGCAACACATCACGGAGCCATTTGTTGTCACGCCACTGACCGGAACTGTACAGAGGATGGTGCATCATCACAAATTTCCAGACCGCATTGCTTTCAGCCAGGGTCTTGTCCAGCCAGGAGACATACTCTTCGGGCATCAGATTGGTGTCCAGCACAACAAAGAGAGCATTGCTGTATTCAAAGGAATAACAGTGCTCTTTGACCGCATCTTCAGGCCCGTTTTCCGGGAGAATGAAAAAGTCACGGTACAATTGTGGGTCTCCGCCGATGTATTCATGATTGCCCAATGCGGGAATAACAACACGGTGGTCGAAGACGTCCCGGCTGTGCTTAAAGAAGGAATCCCACTCATTGCGGTCAACACCCCGGTTCACATTGTCACCTGCGAGCATGTAGAATTGTGCGTGGGGCTGGTCACGCCAGGCTTTTTCAAGAAGACTGCGCCAGCGGGGATAACCAACCTGAACATCGCCCATGTAAATGAAGGAAAAAGCCGATTCTTCCTCAGGCGCTGTCTTGAATTCAGCCAGATCAGACCAACCGTCTTCAGAGCCATCTCCCACGGCATAAACATAAGTCGTGTCCGCTTCCAGATTCCTAAGAGTGAGGGAATGGGTAAAAATAACGGGCTGGTTCAATACTTTTTTGGATTCATGACGGGAAGATACAGCTTTTTCGATCTGTGGGCTTCCCGGCGAAAAGTGTACATGATCCCGTTTTTTCATATAGGCCACAGCTCCGGTCTGAGTCTCTTCACTGGTGCGCCATTGAATGCTTTGCGTATAACGGGGGTCTTCGCTCCAGGTGAGAATGATATTGTCCGGCTCCGCTGTGGCTGGATATTCCGTTTCAACAAAATAGTTGAGAAGCATACTGGACCGACGCCAGCGTGCATCCACACGCAACAATGTGGCTCCTTGCAATTCGTCCGGGAATTCTTCCAGAGGATCCCATTCAGGGTGCGTATAAGGCAGGACTCCCAATTCAAAGGCATCCACGGTGAGCTCTTCAGGATAGCCGTCAGAGATTAGCACTTCATCTTTTGCATTTAGAGGCTGAATGGCAACAAAATATTGCAGAAAATTTCCGGAAAAAGAATTGATGCCCAGAGCTACAGGCCCCGCTTCAAAATTGCGGGCATAACCGATAAAAAGATCTCCATCACTGTCAACAACCACATCGGTGCGTTCGAAGGAACGCTCTTTCAACCAGAAAGCTTCAAAAGGGCCACGATCCTCAAAGAGTTTGTCATAGAGCACATAAACACGTACGGGACAACTGACTGTGAAACGGATATGTTCTGTGGAAAAAGTATCCCGCTCTTCCGGCGTGAGCTCAGCCAGAACTTCGTCAAAGGTTAAGGCACTCAATTGTGACAGGTTATATTTTTTCGCGAGACGTTCTCTGGAAGCGGACAGGGCTTCCTCCATGGAAAGAGCACTGGCAGCCAGGGGAAAAAGGAAGAGAAGGAAGGTGAGAACGAAAAGATGTCGTTTGTAAACTTTAGAGAAAAAAAACATGGGTACTCCTTGAAAATTCACGGCAAAACAAAAAACATTGTAATTACATTATTTACAAAACAGTGCTTTTGATACAAGCCATCAGGGGAAAAAGATCCGGACAAGACAGTAAAGAACGTTTTTCCGAAAGAGGGCTCCGATCCCATCAGCTGGAATCACGTAGCATGGGGGATACAAAAAAGAGATTTGAAGTTGAGAAAAACTCAGGACTTGTCTCGGAGATCGTAGGCCATGATCGCATCTCCATGGCGGATATAAAGTATGCCATCTACAATGGCCGGATGTGCCCAGTGCCGGCCGTTACCCTCTGTAATCCTGAAGGAGCCGCGATGTTGAAATGCTTCCGGATCGGCTTTCACCAGATGGACGATACCCCGGGTCGGGCCTTCATAAATATAAAGCATGCCATCAGCATAGACAATGGTTCCCTGTTTGACTTCCTTGGTTTTCCACATCAGATCACCACTCTGCATGTTGATGCACATGAGATGGTTTCCCCGGCGGTGATTGCTCCCATAGAGGTGCCCTTCATGAAGAATGACACCATGATGCTGGCAGTCCATCTCATTGTCCTGCCATACTTTTTCGTAGGAGGAACCGTCTTCCGAAAGGCGCAGAGCACCGCTTTCTGATTCATAGCCGCTGGTGTAATATAACAGGCCGTCCATATATAAAGGTGCTACAGCGTGGATCCCATCAAGAACAGGATGTTCCATTTTCCACAAGAAAGTGCCGTCTTCCGCATCCAGGCAGACAAAAAAATTGGCTGTAGCGGTAAAGAGGAGGCGTCGGCCGTTGTGCGTGTAAATTACAGGGGCGCAATAGGAGGCCTCATCCGTGAAGCCTTTGGAGGTCCACAGGGTCTCGCCCGTATTTTTGTCCAGCGCAGCCACACCGGCATCAGGTCCGCCCGGCGTGCAGATGACACGGTCGCCATCCACAAGAAGGGATTCGGCCAGGGTATACATGATATTAGGACCGGAAAAGCGTTCCAGAATATTCACGGACCAGAGTTTTTCACCCGTAGGGATATGGAGTCGGAAAAGATCGCCCAGCCCCGAAAGCATATACAAGTGATCCCCTTCAATGGTCGGTGTGGACCGGGGGCCGGGTGCCTGGGTATCTTCCGTCTCGATTCCCACGGGAATGCTTCTTTCAATCTCTCCATCCAGATTGAGGACAAAGATTGCGGCTGTTTTCTCATCGGTCATTCCGGGAACATAGATCTTTCCACCGGCAATGGAAGGAGAAGAATAGCCCTTGCCGAGCCCGTGGGTAACCCACAGACATGGGGGGCCCTCTTCAGGCCAGGATGTGAGAAGATTGCTTTCCTCAAAGCGGCCATCCCGGGTGGGACCGCGAAACTGAGGCGATTCGCCTGCAACAGCGAGACAGGTCAAAGACAGAAGAAGTGCGGAAAGAAGAACAGTTCTCTTCACCTGAGAAACCCTTTTCTATGTAAAAAGTGTTGATCATTCACTATGCGTGAAAGGCATACAATACACGAAGCGACCGTTACAGTCAAAGGCTGAGCGTGTGCTCTCACGGGAAAAAAGAAGCCCGTAAAGCCTGCTGCAGCAGGGGAAAGGGGCCCGGATTTCAGGACAATCCTTCCTGCAGGGGAAGCCCTTCCATGAGAAAAGGCCCTATGGCAAGATAGTCAAGCCGTCCTCGTTTAAAAGCGGACACGGCTTCTTCAGGCGTACGGACAATGGGCTCTTCGTGGACATTAAAACTCGTATTCAGGAGAACGCCACTTCCTGTGATATTTTTGAAGGCTTGGAGAACTTTATGAAAAGAGGGGTTGTTCTCCGCTCGGACAGCCTGTGCCCTGGCCGTACCATCCACATGAACGATGGCCGGATTTTCATCTTTCATTTTGTCCGTGCAGTCAAAGCACACGGTCATGAATTCCGCTGCATGACGGCCCGATTGTGTTTGAAGACAATACAAATCCAGATCTTCAGCCAGAACAGCAGGCGCAAAAGGCATGAAATCACTTCGCTGCAGAAGCGTGTTCAGGCGTTGTACGACCTGGCTGTCTGTGGTCTGTGCCAGGATGGAGCGATTGCCCAGAGCACGGGGTCCCCATTCCATCCGCCCCGTAAAACGTGCAACCAGATAACTCTTTGCCAGAAGAGCAGCCATTTCCTCCTCAATGGAATCAACGCGCTTGTAAGGCAGTTCCGCTTTCTTCAAGACAGCTTCTATCTCGTCATCTGTGAAGGACTCACCCCAAAACACATCTGTGGCCCGTCTCAGGCTGACATCATCCTGAGCACAAATGGCACCCAGTCCCAATCCGCCGTCGCCCATGTTCGGAAGCACAAAAAGCTCTTCCACTTCATCAATGGCGTGAAGACGCTGGTTCAGTTTCACATTGGCCGCCACACCGCCCGTTATGGCCAGTTTTGTTAATCCTGTTTCTTTCAGAAAGCGTCTGGCAATCTGGACAACATATTTTTCGAGATTATCCTGAGCCCAGGCGGCCAGATCTTCTTTGGCATAACGTTCGCCCAAGTGCTTTTTCGCCCAGTCAATGCCACGTTTTCCGAAACCGAATTTGCCCGTGAAACGGAGTTCTTCGTTCACATATTCAAAGGGGAAGGGGAAATCCACATTGTCGGCTGAGCCACCTGCAGCAAGTCCGGTGATTTTACCTTCGTCGCGACAGGAGACAAAACCGAAGACCTCGGTCAGCACCTGAAAGAAGAGACCGAGGCTGTCTCTGGAGGATACTTCCCAGAGACGTTCAAGAGGACGCCCCGGTGAAGAACGCATGACAAGAAGAGACAGACCGTCGCCCATGCCGTCCACAGAGAGGATAAGGGCGTCATCAAAGCCGGACAGTTTCCATGCGGCGGCTGCATGGCCCAGATGGTGTTCCACATAACAGATCGGCTTCTTTTTCAGAGCCTTGGGCAGGACACGCCGGGTAAGCATGGGAAGGAAAGGCTGTGACCATTTCCGCATCAATGAGGTGTCCGAGGTATGTGAAACAGGAAGATAAAAAGTGACATCGTCCAGTATTTTCCGCAAGAAAGATTCTTCCTTTTCCCGTCGGGCATTATAGAGCCACTGATGAGAGAAGGGAAGGAGTCGCACAGGCGGGGGAGGAGTCATGAGGCCGGACATGCAGATATAGTCAATATCCTGAGGGGCGATACCCGTATATTTGAACAGAGATTCCAGAGCCAGATGAGGGAATCCCCCTTCATTTTTTCGCCGGGAATAGCGCTCCTCATTGGAAGCGAAGAGTACGGATTCCCCATCACTGAGTGCTACACCGGAATCAAAAAGATCTTCATTTATACCAAGCCAGAGAGGCATAGGGTTTCCATTCATGACAGGGACGACCTGGCCGGTCTGGTCCCCGGATAAAAACGTGAGTTTATCGGAATTGACAAATTTTCCGCATCTATTCTACAAACCCCACCTGAAGGGTGGAAATTTCCGTTGTCTGATCAAGTCTGTAGTGTAGAGCAAAAGGACAAGGGAATCAAATTAACGGAGAGCACGGGTTTCAATGAATAATAGAATCTGGTGGGGAGCAGATGCATCGGAAGGGCGGAGTGGACCAAGTGGACGTGTTGAGACTATAGATCTTTTATGCCCCCTGTATTGTTTCCGTGTTACTATCCGTCAACTTCCATTTTTTTTGAAGAAGTTCATATGGCTGACTCTGCAAGTCATATACTTTCAAGATGTTGTGGGGTTCTCGACTCGGCAAACTGTCTTCCGACAATCACGAACAAATAATGACTTGGGAAACCCTGAAAGACGTTGAGA
>LSQX01210400.1_pt2 | contig 18259 bp, 12 predicted proteins | sample 654561 | NCBI WGS metagenome assembly LSQX01 (sample SAMN04489861, study PRJNA283612) | anaerobic digester metagenome | isolation source: 4 biogas reactors fed with cattle manure at either 37C or 55C with and... | place: Denmark: Kongens Lyngby | collected 2014
ATACTTGCCACGGACTGTGGCAGCACCACCACGAAAGCAATATTTATCGAAAAGCAAAACGGCGAATACCGCCTCGTTGTGCGAGGAGAGGCGCCGACCACTGTTGAAGCTCCTTTTGACGATGTAACAGTCGGGGTTGTCAATGCTGTCCGAGAAGTCGAAGAACTCGCCGGGCGCCGCATCCTCGATGACACAAATCATATAATCACGCCAACTCGCGCAGACGGTTCGGGGGTGGATGTGTATCTTTCCACATCCAGCGCTGGTGGCGGGCTGCAAATGACGGTCGCAGGGGTCGTGAAGGCGATGAGTGCGGAAAGCGCCGAGCGGGCAGCGCTCGGAGCAGGGGCTATAATCATCGACGTTATAGCCGTGGATGACGGCCGAAAAGACTACGAAAAAGTCAAGCGAATCCGCGAACTTCGTCCAGACATGATCCTGTGCTCCGGCGGCACCGATGGAGGGACAGTCAAACACCTTGTCGAGATGGCTGAGATGCTTGTATCCGCAGACCCGAAGCCCAGGCTCGGTATTGGGCTGCGGCTTCCGGTGATCTACGCCGGAAATAAAGAGGCGCGCGAACCCATCAAAGATATCCTGGATGATAGAGTTGATCTAAGAATCGTCGATAATCTTAGACCCACCCTGGATCGCGAAAACCTCGACCCCGCTCGGGAAGCAATTCATGAGCTATTCCTGCAGCACGTTATGCAGCAGGCCCCCGGCTACGGAAAACTCAGCGATTGGGTCAGTTCGGGGATTATGTCTACTCCTAACGCAGTCGGCAAAATCATTCAAACCGTAGCCGAGCAGCAGAATATAGACGTGCTCGCGGCGGACATTGGCGGGGCGACTACCGACGTGTTTTCGGTTTTCGGAGGCATCTACAACCGCACCGTCAGCGCCAACCTTGGTATGAGCTATTCTATTTGCAATGTGCTCGCAGAGGCTGGGGTCGCCGGTATCAAGCGCTGGACGCCATTCGATGTCGATGACGCTGGGCTGCGAAACACGCTGCGTAACAAGATGATACGCCCAACTACCGTTCCGCAGAGCCTGCGCGATCTGCGAGTTGAACAAGCTGTCTCCCGCGAGGCTCTTCGACTGGCATTCGAGCACCACAAAACGCTCGCAAGGTCTCTAAAAGGCGTGCAGACCCAGCGCACTATTGGGGAATTGATGGATCAAAAAGAGACCGGAGCCACGCTGGTAAATCTCATGAATCTCAATATGATCGTTGGCAGCGGAGGGGTGTTGAGCCATGCCCCGCGCCGCGTTGAAGCCGCATATATGATGCTGGATGCGTTTCAACCCGAAGGGGTTACTATGCTTGCGGTCGACTCCATATTTATGATGCCGCAGTTGGGAGTGCTCTCTACAATCCATCCCGAGGCAGCCGCACAAGTCTTCCAACGTGATTGCCTCATCAAACTCGGCAGCGTCATCGCACCGACCGGCAAAGGCAAACTCGGCGAACCGGCGCTTTGCGTGACGATCGACAATGAAACGCATACGGTGACGCACGGCTCACTCAAACTGGTTCCGCTGGGCATTGGAGAAAGCCGCATGGCCACCATTAAGCCGTTCGGCAAACTCGATGTGGGCGCAGGGCGCGGACGAGAATTGACCGCCACGGTAGAGGGTGGGGCGGTGGGATTAATAATTGACTGTCGAGGCAGGCCGGTCTATTTGCCGGAAGATCCGAAAGCCCGGATCGAGATGCTTTTGAGATGGTACGCCGCATTCGGCTTGGAGGCTGAGTAGATGGGAACTGCATACACCCCTGGGCTGAAGGTAAGCTCTGGAACCACAATACAAAAACAGCGAAGGCTGCCGCTCAAAGGCGAGGTGCTGGTCAAACAGGGAGACAAAGTCACGGCCTCGACCATTGTTGCTCGAACAGACATCCCCGGCATCATTCAGACCGTCAAGGTGGCCGAGATACTCGGACTCGAGCCTGCTGAAGCTATCGCTGCACTGCAAGTTCGCGAAGGCGACCAGGTTACGGCCGGATTGCTTTTCGCCGAAACAAAATCATTTTTCGGCTTGATAAAGACCGAGTGCAAAACTCCATTTTCAGGCACAATAGAGCTGATATCCCCCGCAACCGGCCACGTCGGCGTTCGCCAGCCGTCCAAACCTGTGGAAATCAGCGCGTATATCAACGGGACGATAGCAGAGGTGCTTCCTGACGAAGGAGTTGTAGTGGAGACGTATGGCGCTCTGGTGCAGGGCATATTTGGAGTCGGCGGCGAACGGATGGGTAAGCTGCGGGTTGCCGTTTCCTCTGCAGACGAGGTTCTGACGTCTGATCATATAACGGATGACCATGCCGGCAGCGTGATCGTAGGCGGCAGTGGGGCTGCTCCTGATGCGCTTCGCAAGGCTTCGGATATTGGCGCAGTGGGGGTTGTGGTCGGCGCGATAATCGACTTGGACTTGGTCGAATATCTTGGCCACGACATAGGCGTCGCCATCACCGGCCATGAGCCAATTAACACTACTTTGATTCTCACCGAGGGCTTTGGCTCGATCGCAATGGCGGCCAGGACGTTCAAATTACTAAACACTTTAGAGGGACGCGATGTCTCGATAAACGGCGCTACGCAGATTCGCGCGGGAGTGATTCGACCGGAGATAATCGCGCCGCTTGCCGACAAACCGACTGCTCAGGATCAAGCAGATACCGGGCAGAGGTTGGATGTCGGCACAAGTATACGAGTGATCCGCGAGCCTTATTTCGGCAGGCTCGGATCAGTCACAAAATTGCCGCCGGAACTGGTTGAAGTCGAATCCGGCGCGGTGGTAAGAATATTAGAAGCCCGGCTTCAAGACGGCGAGAACGTTATCGTGCCGCGTGCGAATGTGGAGATCATCGAGGGCTGACAGCCGGGCCTCTATTTATATCAATCGCGACTCAGGCTTGGCATCTTCCTCAACCCCATTGGCCTCGGATTGCCGAGCATTAGATTCGCCATATTATTACGAACCTCAATTTCGAGTACATTCGTGCCTGTTTTGGCCAACCCTGCGATGTCAAATTGATACGGCTGCCACAATCGCCGTCCGGCATCTTGCCCATTGACCATCAATCTCACGGCGTCGTGCGCGTTATGCAGATCAAGCAGTAGTTGTCGGCAGGGCGCATCCAGCTCGAATTCGGCCCTATAATTTATCACCCCGGAATAGAACGGATGGTCAAGCTCGAACTGCAAAGGATCCGACTGCCCCGATTGCGATAACTCAATCCGTCCATCTTTATCCAGCACCCGGAAATCTCCGACGAATCGCAGAGGTTCACTCAGTTTGGTCGGGGAAACCACTTTAAGCGTATTCTCACCGCGCACCAGCAAATGGCCGACGCACGCGGTCACGTCCTGATGATCCGTCAAGAAAGAATCCCTCTCCATATCAGCCACAGGTTTAAGGTCGATTTTGTGGCCATTTATGAAGACCTTGCAATCAGCGAAGTCTTTGTCGAGCATCGCTCGGATCGCGCACTCGCCCGCAGGTTCAAAATCGAGATTAAGAACAGCCTCATACGACCCTGCCCAAGCTTCAAAATCGGGCTTGTTCGGGTCCCAGTTGACGGGTATATAGCGAGGGTGGTCTCGCACGTCGAGCAACTCTGGCTCCTGGCCGCTCTTGGCATAATTGAAATGATAAATCGACGCGACGTTGAAAGGCGCGCCAGCGGTCAGATTCTTGACTGCAATTGGTGCTGCCTCCGAATTGATCTCCGTCGCCTGTGTTGCGTCTGTGACTCCACTTACGATGAAGTAGCTTTGGTTGGGCTGGAAGCGCAGTTGAGCCAGCAACTTCTGGCCCGCCTGGCGTCCGACGACCTTCGTGTATTCTCCGGTCTCTTGGTCAAAGATTGCAGCGTCGGGATAGTTCTTAATCACCGCCGAAACTTTGCGATGTTTTCCCGACCGATTGAGCACAAAGGTAACCTTGCGTTCGGTGCCGTCCGGACTCGGAAGCGCACGGCAATAGAGCATAATATCTTCCGCTCCGCCCCCGGATATCTGAATATCGTCATCAAGTTGTTTTTTTAGCGTTGCCACAAATGCTTGCAGCGACTCGCTTCGGACAAAGCTGGCGCCCTGGACGCTTTTTGGCAGATTGTTGCTTTGTGGCTCCATAGATTTGTGAAATAACGTGGTTTCGACTCCGGCCTCGACGATATCTTTCAGCCTGTCGATTTCGTTGGGTCTGATATAAGCGGCAAGCGGCACGATCAGATGTTCATAACCCTCATCAGCCAACTTTAGTTTCCCGTCTTCAAGCCGTGCATCAGCCAGTGCCTGATAATCGACCAAATCGAAGTCAATTTGATTCTTCACGAGCTCCAAACACAGAGAATTGAGGAAATTGTCCGTATATTCAAACTCTGCGGTTTTGCGATCGGTCTGATAGCTCGCCCAAAGGCCGCTCAATGGATACATCACAGCGACTTTGCACAGATGCCGACCTCCACAAAGCATTGATTCGAGCCTCTGGACATAATTTGTGAAATAATCGAAATCCTCCCACAAGGGGGATTGGTGGAAGAAGCTTGGCGGAGACTCCCGTTTAGTCATGGACGAAATTGTGTGGAAGATCGCGTGAGGAATCAGCAAATTGATTCCCAAAGCGAATTGCCAGTCGGTGATACGCTTGAAGTTCTCAAAGGTGACATCCCAATCCGTAAGCCCGAAACTCTCGCTCATACAGCGAGCTTTGCCGTCAAAGTGCGTAGCGGATGAACAGATTTTGTGCCCGATGATGGATATCCAACTGTTTCCCAGCGTTCCTTTGCACAAATGATCCACACCGGGTATGTCCAGTGCTCGCATAAGCCCGAATGCATCCCCTTGATAACGGATCTGATAGCGCAGCGGCTCTTCGTGATTGTTGTGGCCGGTGTAGATGATACCGTGCTCCCTGCACCATCCACCCAGATTGCCGTGGTAGCGTTCATTGAACAAAAAGCCGGCATGCTCCCAATAATCCGCCCGAAAAGCCGTCCCTCGCGCCCCCGGATAGAACAAATGCGGGATCATTGCTACCGGCGAGTAGCCGTATTTTGCCTCAAATGTAGAAAAGTAGTCCTCGGTATACGGCAGGTTCCAGTCGTCATAGCCGACGCTCACCCAATAAATCGACGGCTCATCAGTAAACACAGCGCGAATCGATTTGCCGAACTCATCGCCGAAACGATTGAAATACTCATCATAAGTTACTCGTTTGAAATGATTCACGGCGTCGAACGAGAGAGTGTCGATATAAAACTTGTCATATTTTACCGTGCAATTAAACAGCATCCAATCTCCGGTTAGAGCTTTGGCTGCTGCCACGTCGTCTATGACTCTAGTTTTGGTTATCGCTTCACCCTCTATGTTCGCGGCGACCATATAAAGCCCGGGTTCGTAAGTATCGAAATCAACCTCACTCAGCCTGCATTGCTCAACCGCGAGATATTTTCCACGATAGCTCGGGTCGGCTTCCATTACCGTCATCCCGGCGGTGCCGCTGGGCCAATTCAGCTCATCATAGATCCATACCCACATCCCGCGCTTTCTGGCTTCTCGCACGCACCATCCGAACACCTCAAACCACTCATCGGAGAGATATTCGCATTGCAGACCATATCGAGGGTGAACGATAACATCAATAAAGCCTTTTTCGGCCATCATGTCGAATTCACGGATCACGTGTTTTTCTTCGATATGTCCGTTGAGAAACCAGAACGGAACAGGTGCCGATATTTGCTTGCTGAGATCATTAAGCTCTTTGTTAATCAATATCTATACACTTCCTATATTTGTTTCATATTCGTGCAGTCGCTTGCGAAAACAAAAATTATTCGGCGACGTAATTGTGCTCCTTGCCATCTGTGTCAACCAGGAACACAAATCCAAACGTTCCATCCTTCTTAGAGAATACCTGGTAGCCATCCTTCTCTGCCTCGCGTGACAATCCAACCAGCGTTTTCGGCCCGTCGACATTGTAGAGTCGAAGCGAGGAATAATCTTTGGCGCCTTCGATGATTATAGGTATGCAGTTGAAGCCGCCTTTTACGCTAAACTCCGCTCGCCCTTTTTCGTCGAGTGCGAGGCGGGTGGGGAAGTCATCCAATTTTTTGCCCGCGCCCATTGACGTGATTTTTGGTGAATTCACCCCGAAATCGACCGCACATTTCTGCGCAGGCATCCAATCTTGTGTGCCCCCGCCATAGGGCATCAATATCAGATCCATATCCAGATAATCGCCCGCGCCGATACTTTTTGCTTTGGTAACAGGTACGAGGTAAAGTTCAGTGTTGCCATCCGGCCTGCCAATGAGCGACACTCCTGGCGTCACGCTCTCGCCGCCGATCTTGCCCTCAAACCGACGGACGATATAAGAGTTCGCCCCACGCTCGTCAGGGTATACCACCGCCCAGCCATTTTCTGCAGGAATCGGCGCTGCGTTGACGCTGAACTGGTCATTCAAGTGAATGGGAGTTATAGTCGGCTCGCCGGTTGGCCCGCCGAAGGCAACAGTGGTATAGCGCATTCCCTGCACCCATGAAGCGACTTTCAACAATCGCACGCTCTCCCCAATGTTGCCATCCTTCAAAGTCAGATTGTCCAGGAAATCGACGCGAAGATGGACAAAGTTGCGCAGTTCGTCGGTCTGCGGAAGCTCAAAGACGTCGATTTTTACTTTAGCCTTGCCATCGTCGGATAAATACTCGATGCTCATATCCGCCCAGTTTGGCCCAGTGCTGCGGAACGTGGTGCCGGTATATTCAATGAAATGCCATTTCCCGCTAGAGTCCTGATATCGCAGGAAGCTGTGGCCGGCGATGTTATCGTGTTGGGGTTGGCTATTCCACATCCGCTGACTCATAGATCTGAAATCCGCAATCGAGACGCCTTCAAGACCTGCGAACAAAAACGGCACATAGCACGTGGTTTCGGTGACCCCTGTAGACATGTGGTAATAATCCATCCACGCCCCCAGCGATGAAAACTGCTTGAGAGGATGGTTTCCCCAGTTTTGGTAAAGATGCAGACTCGTGAGCTTTCGCCGCTCTTGCGCGCTCAATTCCAGCGGAAAAATAGTTTCAGAAAACGCTGTGTCGTTTGGATTATAAAACGGCTCTTCGATTTCGCAGTCAAAGTTTTTGGATATTTGCACGGTCATCGGCAGGGTGTATCCGTCTTCATCGAGAAGAACGCCGCATTCAACAATGCCCGGGTTTCGACGAGTCTCATGAAGAATATACGCCTTGCGCGCGAGATCGTTATTTTGCACGGCAAACTCAGCCACTTCATAGTCGTTTTGATTTGTATAGAAGTGGTAGTTGAAATCTCCAGGGTTATCTGTCTGGAGCTTATAGCATCCTCGAATCGGATCATATCCCAGATTGCGACCGTTATATGCCTTAAATGATGTCGATGGCAGCGGTTTTACTTCTGCTTCCATCTCATTAGTGACTTCGCTTTTGGGCAATGGAAACAGCTCAAGACAGGCTGTTTGCTTATCGCCTTCCTTCCATTTTGCTGCGCCGCTGGAGTGGATTTCGCTGTTAAAAATATAGTTGCTCACCCGCAAGCCCTGCTCGACCTTCTCAATGACCACGTCATCAATGCCCTTTGGAACAGGATATATCAACGCGCAACTCGGGGCTTCTTGTGCCCTTTTCAGCAGGCAAAAACTTATCGGGCAAGCGCCGCTATCGGCAGGCCTTGCGCAAGTCGCAGCGTCGGAATCGAACACAATGCTGGCGCTTTTGACGTCGATCGGCTTGGTGACGTGCAGGATCACCCCGACGTGTGTTTTTTCAGGATAGGAGTAAAAAACCACCTCGCCCTTTATCGGCGCAACCTCGCCATCAGGGCTGGTCAATTCCACATCCAGCCAATGGGTTTCGATATAATAAGGCCCACGTCGATAAATATTGATTCGCGAATGCGATTTGGTGTTAAGAGATGTATAAGAAATGCCGTCAGAGTTGATCAGTCGCAGGAACATACCGCTCCCGCTGAGCATATTCTTGCCCCCTGTTCGCAGCAGTGGGGCGAACTCACTTACCCGCTGCCCCTTGTCGGATTTCAGGTCAATTTGCAGCCTGTAGTTGTGTGCGTCGATCTCGGCTCTGTCGCGCAATGCGCTCGTGTAGCGCGCCTCTATTTTGGGTCGTGCTGACAGCGCCTGGTTCTTGAAGTCATTGTTCCACTGCATTTTCGCCTCCTGGCCCAAGCACGGCAATGTTAGGATGAAAGCAAGCGTTACCGCAGCGATTATACGATATCTAATCAATTCAAACCTCGCAGTAATGTATATTTCTAACATCTTACCTGTGCCGTAATTCAAAGGCAAGTCTTGGCGCACTTACCACAAATGGCAATCGAGGATAATATCGTCAATTTGTCTACGGATAGCCGCGCTCTGAGCCGGCAGAATCCTGATTTGGGTTACGTGTTCACGAGAATCCCGGCCTGCCCTGTCTTTGATGATTTTCTCGGGCAGCAGGTAAACTCCAACCATTACACTAATATTGCCGGGGCGCCGGGTGTGGTGCTGGCAGCCTGTGAACCCAGCCAACAAGCACGAGGCGTCGGCGGACACTCCCCACCTGCACTGCAGCAGCGCGTATGGGATCGTCCGCCTGCAAAAGTCACCGTGAACTTCTCGAATCGATGAGGCGGCCTGGGCTAATCAACGAGCAAGGATACGTATGGGCTACGTATTCAACACGTGTTCAGACTATCTCCACGTGCCTCGTCGTCAAGGCCGATTGCATGATAGCAAGCCGCCGCAAATGGTCAGTCGGATTTCAGTTGGCGCGACCGTTTCGTCCAGTCATTGTCCGGGCAAGCTCTTTGCAGCGCTTTGAAGCCTTGAATAAGCTCATCGACGTTGCCGCTGCTTTCATACTTCGCCGGCCCGATCCAATACAAGTTTTCAGGATATCGCAGTGGATCGTCCTTCGTGTGCTCCAGCGCCTTTTCGAGGAGTTCGATAGATTTTTCGAACTGGCCGGAATGGTAGTATCTCAATGCGTGAGCCAACGCGAATTCAGCCAAAAACTGTTCGGCATTCAACGGCCCAAACGAACGGCGATACTCATTCCCCTCAGCGTCCTCATATATGATCGCCGGAGTCCATTGAGCGTGGTATCTCACAGGAGCGTCTTCGTCCAGTTTGACGTTGAACTGCACAGGAATAACGTATTCATTGATCATCCGCGACACGCGCGGGTCCGGGTAGGTGTTTGCACCCATAAACCGGCAGCCGTATCACCCAGGGTTAAATAAATCAATAAGCACATCCCTGTTATGCTCCCTCGCCTTGCCCCTCGCCTCCTCCAGGGATGAATGCCAACTCACAACCTCGATCATTTCGAGACCTCCTTTGTATTGCCGAGTTTTCTCCTATATACCCACGATTTGTTTTGGCAAACACCACAATACCGCACCGTGATGCAAGTCGATTGCCGGGGCATAAGTCAGGCGCATATTATTCTTGCTCGATTTCTTCGAGGTCGGCTTCCGTCTCTATCATCCTTAGATTTTTTACACGGGTACGCCTGCCGGTATCCCTGAAACCAACCGATTGCCAGAACCTGATTGCGGGATCGTTGTTGACATAAACATTGGCGGCCATAGTGTTATGTCGTCCAAGATTGCGGCAGTAATCTTTAACATAGTTCACCACGACCTTTCCAAAACCGCGCCTGCGGTGCAGCGGCCGAATATAGAAATCATCGATTCTGTAGCTCACCCCAATATCTCGGACAAAACAGAACCCAACCGGCTCGTGATGATAGATAACAAGAAACGGGACGCATTCTTCATCTTCCCAATAGCGGTCAAAATAGGGGTAGTGCTTGCGAGTCTTTGGCCTTTTCTCGCCGTCATATTGCGAAAGATCCGCACAATATTCCTGAAACAACGGCCACATCGCGTCACGGAGGTCAATAGAGGCAACTATTACATCAACCAACAAATCAGCTCCTCTCGCTTATTGCCGGAGAATCTATAACTTCGTCACATCGTGATGATTCTCCTTCTGAGGGGTGTACGCGAAACGGGCCAGGATACTGGCATCCCGGCCCGTTTCTAAGTGGGAGGAATAAGTCTAGCGTCCTGCAACCCCTTTTAATAGTTTATCTGCTAGTTCAGAACCAGGGTTCGCTCGAAGCAGCGCTTTGTATTCAGCGGCGGCCTCTTCAAACAGGCCCGCCGATTCATATACAGCGCCCAAGACGATATGAGAACCCGGAAAATCTCTGCGAGCGCGGCTGATAGTCGAATAATCCTCAGTTGATACTATTGCGAATCCACTCGCCGCAGATTCTGTCCAAGAGTCCGTCTCGCTAAACCGCACCCCGACTCGCCAACTATAAGCCTTGCCTCTTTGAAGGGCGTTTGATGGGCTGAACACGTTATCATTCACTACCTGCTCGACCACAAGATTGCCGGCTCTGTCAAAGATTCGGATTCTATATTGTTCCGCTAGTTCGACTTCGGACCAGTTGAATGTCGGTTTTTGAGTCAACATCAGCTTGTCGACAGGCGCAATAGCTTTCGGCGCACTGGGTGGAGCCACATAGCCTTCACCACTGCGTAAATGTATAGTCGCCATCGCCATCTGCACAGGCTTGTTCTCGATCTTGCCGGTGCGCAGTTTTTTGTCAATAATGGCGGCCATCTGAGAACCAACACTCAGCGCACTTCCATCCTTCTTCGCCAACCTGAGCTTGCCATCGCTGCGAACCACCGCATAACGCCCATCTCTGAGCACGGTTTTTGGCGTCTGAGCAGGCTTAACAGGAGCAGCCGCTGCCTTGACCGGGGCGGAGACCGGCGATGGTTCGGCTGCGACAGTGCTTGGTTGTTCCGGTTTCGTATTGTCCACAGCCGGAAACTGCGGGGACTCAGCGATTATCGGTGGATTGTGCGCGACTTGCGGATTTTGAAGTCCGGTTTTGCCTGTCAGGTTGCCGAAAAACAACACAGCCGCAACAAGTCCACCCAGCGATGCCGCCGCAAGAGCCTGGCGCCAATAGACAAACACCCCGCTTCTGGGCCGTCGGCTCATCGCCGGCTTGACTATCACTTTGCCACGAAGCGCGGCATGCGATCGCAGTTCCCTGATTCGCTCCACATCTCTAGCGCACAATTCGCAAAGATTCGCGTGTGTCCGAATGGTCTTCGTTTTTGCCGAATCCAACGCACCCTCGACATAGGCAGACAGCTCTTCGTATTCCGGACAATCTTCAGCTCCCGTAATAACCGACGCAAAGCCAGCCACCACAGGCGCATGTTCAACCAACCTACGACACTCCTCACACTCGCTCAGATGCTGATCTATTGCCAGCATCCGCTCTGGTGGACAATTGCCGCGAAGATAATTTTTTAACTCGATCCTGTCAACGCAGTCCATGGTGCACACTTCTTTCGCTGAACACAGACGCAACATCCGCCAAGATATTGCCGATCATCATATAGATTCGGCATAATCGACTCGCAACACTAGTTGCTTCTCATTTAGAGATCGTCTTCGATCAGCGACGATTTTTTAACCCTTCGCCTGATTCTACCCCAAGCCTTGAATCGCACGCTTGGTACTGCCCTCGGAGTTATCTGCAATTCTTCCGCGATCTCCACATCCGGCAGTGGTAGTCTATTTATAAGAGACGCAAGTTGTTCTCGCTGTATTTCCAACGATTCCGAAACTTCTTTCATCCCGACACTGACCACCATCGCCATAATCTGATCGCCGCTCATTCCATACAGCAGGGCCTTGCGCTGTTTAAGCGAAAGCTCTATAAATTCTTCCCAAAACCACTTCAAAACGTGGTTGAACCACTCTCCATCAATCACCTGGCTTTCCACATCGGCCTCTGGAGAAATCAGCCAGTTCACCGGCGCATCGGAATCTTCGTCGGAGGCAGGTTGCGAATCGATCGAAAGTGGTTCCGGGGAGGATATTTGAAGCAGTTCGGTCATCGCGCTGGTAAGCTCATCGATATTCACCGGCGCCTCGCAAAAATCTAACACCGCCGCGGCAAGCTCGTGTTTCGGTAGTTCCCCAGGGTCGCGATTACGCAGAAATTTGCTCTTGAAACCCGTGGCATTATCCAGCAGGTCACGCAGTCTCACCGAGCCGATCGCTGTCTTGCTTTCCCATCCGGTATAGCCACACAGCCTTGCTCCGCTTTCCGGGTTGGTCCAGATAGCAAACCCTTCAACATTAGCCTTGCCCGAAAAAAGCTCCAGCATCTCCAGTTTGAGGTTATACCAGGTTGGCCTTTTTCGCCTGATCGCATCGCAGTATCGGTTGTGGACAGCCCGACGCACGAAAGCTTCTATATTCTCTATCGAACCGTCGGCTTCACCGAACTTGAGCGCGTTGATTCTGCTCCAGATGGCGAACACACAGTCTTCCTCGAAATCCTCCAAATCGGCTGTCTCACGCCTGGCCGCCGCACGGTGTACGAGGTCAGTGATTGCCTGAGACAGCGGTTCCCAGAATTGATCGCCGTCTTTGCCGGGAGTGTTGATATAGGCTTCGAGAACTTGCTGCGCATCCATGTGACCATCATGCTACCATCAGAGGCCATCTATAAGCAATAGAAGCAATCACTTCGCGCAGGGCAATCGCACTAAAATCCGGCGACTATTCCAGCAAGGAAGTCGTCGTCCCATCCTGCCTCGTTTATCTTTGCACGGCCAAAGTCAGCCATATCCACAAAACTGGTCGAACCTCACGTCACACAATGTGCAGTGCGAAAGAGGCAGCTAACAAAAACAGGCCTCGAATACGGCCATATCGGCTCCCGTGCCGCAGAAGATGGGGGGTCGAGGCGCCCCGGTTTACTTCAAGTTCCGGCTTAGGTGTGGTATGATTCCTATATGCGTAAAAAGACCGCAAATATACTTGTTGTAGATGACGAACCCAATATTCGAAGGGTATTGGAAGCCGTTCTTTCCAAGGAAGGACACTCCGTCCGGGTGGCTGAGAATGGTAGAAAAGCCCAGGACATACTGACAACAGACAATTCCATTGATGTCCTTATCAGTGATCTGATAATGCCCGATATCAACGGCATAGAACTGCTGGAAGCTGCTAAAGAGATTAACCCCAGCCTCAGCGTGATTATGATCACAGCGCACGGGACGATCCAAAGCGCGGTCGATGCGATGAAACTCGGAGCTTTGGATTACATCACCAAACCATTCGACCTCGATGACATAAAACAAGTCGTCAAAAACGCAATAGCCCGCAGAGGGATGGAAGAGTCCAAGCCTCCAAGCGCTTCCGTCACAAAAGGCCCGGCGGCGGAATTTGATATGGTCGGTTCCAGCGAAGCAATGTTGGATGTTTTCAGAATGGTCGATCGTATCAAAGACAGCCGAGCGACTGTGCTGATTCGCGGTGAAAGCGGGACAGGCAAAGAGGGAATCGCACGGGCTTTGCACTTTACCTCGGTTCGTTCGGCCAAGCCGTTTGTGCCGGTGGCCTGCGTTGCGCTGTCCGAACAACTGCTTCAAAGCGAGCTTTTCGGCCATGAAAAAGGCTCATTTACCGGCGCGATCGGGCGCAAAAAGGGCAGATTTGAGCTTGCAAACCAGGGGACTTTGTTTCTCGACGAGATCGGAGACATCCCGCCGACTGTTCAGATGATGCTGCTGAGGGTTATTCAGGAGAGAGAGTTTGAAAGGGTGGGAGGAGACGAAACCATTCGAGTCGATGTGCGGCTGGTGACGGCGACTAACCAGGACCTGGAAAAACTCGTCAAAGAGGGCAAGTTCCGCGAAGATTTGTTTTATCGACTTCAGGTTGTTACCGTAAATATGCCCCCTCTGCGGGACAGACTCGACGATATCCCCGCTCTTGTCGAACGATTTGTGGGAATGTATGCCCCGGACAACGGCAAAAAAATCGAATTCGCCAGTCCGGAGACGCTGGAATTGTTCACAAAATATGGCTGGCCCGGCAATGTGCGCGAGCTGGAAAATGCTATAGAGCGGGCGATTGTGCTGGCCGACCCGGATGCGAGGTTGATTACTCCGGATTTACTCCCGGATGAGATTATGCGGATGGTCACGATTGGGTCGAATAACTGATGTACGCGCTGAGGACCCGCAGAACCGCACTGCGGGCCCTCAGGCAGGATGACTTGGGCGAGTCTGAAACTACTATACCCCTGCCCGCCAATGCTCAAACGCTGCAGCGAAAAAATCCGAAAAATTATATCGCCACGGAATTCGTGCTCTTGACGTCACCTGCCAGGCTGATGGTGACCACTTCGATCGGGATGGATTTGCCGCTGGCTTCAATCGCATGTTGAATCAGCCGCAGCATCCCCGAACAGCACGGTACCTCCATTTGCAACACCGTGACGCTTCGGATTGTATTGGCGCTGATTATAGCCTCCAACTTCTCCGCATACATCCGCACATCGTCAAATTTGGGACAGCCGGTGACAATAGTCTTGCCGCGCATAAAATCCTGATGTATCCCGCCATATGCGAACGGCACACAGTCCGCAGCCAAGAGTAAGTCCGAATCCTCGAAATAGCTCGCGTTGGGATTCACCAGATACAGCTTGACTGGCCACTGTCTAAGCTCGCTGGGTGTACCGGCCGGCTTTACCGGCGTTGATTGAGTCGTTTCCCTGGTGCGATCGATCATCTTCGCGGATGGGCATACGAACCCGGTTCTCGCCGCAGCAAACTGCGCCCGCACTTCTTCTTTCTTTTTCTGGGCAGCCACGTGTTCCATCGCGGCCTCCTCATCAAAATCTTCCGCCACCCGGGTCTCGATAGAGATCGCTCCCCTTGGGCATTCCCCCAGACACGCTCCCAATCCGTCGCAATATGTCTCGGAAACCAGCTTCGCCTTGCCGTCGATTACCTGCAAAGCTCCTTCCGCACAACCGGTTACACACAATCCGCATCCGTCGCAAAGCTCTTCATCTATCTTAATGATCTGCCTGACTGTTTTTGTCATCATCGCCTCCTGTGGTATGGGTATAGCCTACAGTGTAATTTTATCGGCTTTCACAAGGGGTGTCTTTGATTCACATCAAATGTGGAAAATTGAAGAATATTATTCTCGGCAGCCAATGACCTTAGCAGGGGCTCCCACAGCGATGGCATACTCCGGAATGTCTTTGGTGACGACGCTGTTAGCGCCGATGACGGCCCCTTTGCCGATGGTAACTCCGGGGGAAATGACTACGTTGATGCCGATCCAGCAGTCCTCGCCGATAATGATATCCCCGCCTTTTGTTCCTTGCTGGCTGATAGTCAGGTCGCGCCTTTTGTATGCGTGGGTGGTCGGGACGATATAGGCATTCGGTGCAACCCACGTCCCGCTGCCGATGGTGACTTTATACAGGCTGCTGCCTCCGATTCTGCACGGGCTAATCAAGTTGACGTTGTCCCCGACGTGCAGCACGCCTTCTATCTGCCCATCATACACTCCGCAGTCGTTGCCGAATATGATTTCTCCCGGCCACGTGTTGAAACGTACGCGTGAGAAGTCGACCCTGGGCCTGCATCCAAAGCGCAAACCGGGGGCGCGAAGCTGAATCATCCATATCCGCACGCGCACATACGCGCGAATCAGCGCTCTTAGGAGAAGCCCTCGACGTGGGCTTTGCGCCCCACGATCAATCGGTTGTATTGTGTTTGTCTGTTCGTTCATCTTCGTCCAAATACGTAAGAGGCAGGGAGAGTGTTCCCTGCCTCTTTATTATGGTCAATTTCTGAGACAATCTCAGACGGAGACCGTCGTTTTAGCCGCGTCTTTGTCTGTCGGCGTGCTCGTAAACTGATCCTCCACCGCCAGTCCACCACGCTTGCTCCACATAGTGGCGCCGACGAGAGCGAGCACCGTCACTACGACGATTGCGGTGCGCGCCGCTATAGGCATCGGGTGAATAGCGATCGGAGCAATCAGGACCGCGACCAGGTTCATAACCTTAATCAGCGGGTTTAGAGCGGGGCCGGCGGTGTCCTTGAACGGATCACCAACGGTGTCTCCGACTACGGTAGCCTTATGCTCCTGCGTGCCCTTGCCGCCGAACATACCGTCCTCGATCTTCTTCTTTGCGTTGTCCCAAAGTCCACCTGCGTTGGAAAGAAGAACCGCCATCAACTGGCCGGACAAAATCGAACCCGCAAGGAATCCACCAAGAGCGGCTGCCCCGTCGAGGATGAATTTCTCCCCATTGATAGTTGTCGCATGGCCGCCGAATCCCAGGCCGAAAGCTACCATAATAGGCGCTGCAATGGCCAGAACAGCCGGGCTCATAAGCTCTTTTTGAGCAGCCGCTGTCGAGATGTTGACGCACTTCTGATAGTCCGGCTTGCCCTTATCGGATCCGGAGCGCGGATCATAGTCCATAATTCCTACGATCTCGCGGAACTGTCGTCGGACTTCCTCAACCAACTCAAATGCAGCGCGGGTGACCGCGTTAATCGCAAATGAACAGAACAGGAACGGAACCGCGCCACCGATCATAAGGCCGATGAAAACGACTGTCCAGTCGAGTCGGATTCCGGTTTCGAGCAGCCTGGCGTCGGCCATAAACGACCTGAACAGCGCAGTAGCAGCGATAACCGCGGTCGCAATGGCGAGTCCCTTGGTGAGAGCCTTAGTGGTGTTTCCAACGGCGTCGAGCTTGGCGACGATCTTATGAGCGTTGCTGTCTTCGCCTGCGTCCTTCAAAGCGCCGGACATCTCGAATATACCGTTGGCGTTGTCTGCGATAGGCCCATAGGTATCCATCGCCAGCATAAAGCCGGTGGTAGCCAACAGGCCGAGGCCGGAGAGTGCGATGCCATAAGCGGCCATCGCTGCGTCGCCCTTAAACAGAACCATCGCTCCGAGTATAGCGCCACAGATAGCGACAACCGACCATACGCTGGATTCCAATCCCGCGCCGAAGCCGGACAGAATAACCGTAGCCGGGCCTGTTTTGGAGGCCTTTGCCGCTTCGGTCACCGGCTTCTTGTCGACAGCCGTAAAGTGTTCGGTGAGTCTCTCAATAACGAGAGCAAGGATAATACCCATCAAGTTGGCTGTGGCGAATCTCCACCACTCAAAACCTATGCCCGTTACTTGCTTCTCGAAGATCCAGTAGGAAAGAATATAGAAGCCGATGGTCGAAATGAGCGCCGAAACCCAATAACCGAAGTTGATTGGCTTCATCGGGTTCATATCCATGTCGTCGCTACCCTTGACGGCATAAATACCGATGATCGAAGCGATAACGCCAATAGCTCTAATTAACAGGGGATAAACAACCAGCGCGAGGCCGATGGCGCCGAGTCCAAGGTGCTCTGAAGCAGCCGCGCCGAGGATGATTGCAGCGACCAGCGTTACTTCGTAGCTCTCAAAAACGTCCGCAGCCATACCGGCGCAGTCGCCGACGTTGTCGCCAACGTTGTCAGCGATAGTCGCGGCATTGCGCGGGTCGTCTTCAGGGATGCTCTGCTCGACCTTTCCGACCAGGTCAGCCCCCACGTCTGCGGCCTTAGTGTAGATGCCGCCACCGATCCTCATAAACAAAGCGGCAAGACACCCACCAAAACCGAACCCGATGAGAACTTTCATCGACTCATGTCCGAACAGCCAGAACACCAGGCAAGCGCCCAGCAGGCCAAGGCCGACTGTCGCCATACCCGAGACCCCGCCTGCCCTGAACGCCACGTAAAGTGAGTGCTTGAAGCTGGTCAGAGCGGCATTGGCAACGCGAACATTTGCGCGCACAGCCATCATCATTCCGACGAGACCGGCCAAATATGAAGCCGCAACACCCAACACGAACGCGATGCTGACGCCGACATAAATCGGAATCGCCTGGAAGATCCGGTCGGTGCCCTGGAATCCATCCACGTTCTTATACATAAAGATCAGCCCGATGGCAATGATGATCACAAACCAGATCATCGTTGTCACCTGGCGCTTCAGGTAGGCGGTCGCGCCTTCCTGCACCGCCTTGGCTACAGCGACCATTCCCTTGGTGCCGGGATCTTCCTTATTGATCGCCACGAACCACTTCAGCCCGAATGCCAGGCCGATCAGGGCGCAGATAAATACCCCCACCACCGACGGCCACATAATCGGCAGTTCCTCGAAACGCGGAAGCGTAATCGCTTCGCTTGCAGATGCGACAGTCGGCAGCAGGCCAAGCAGACCCGTCATCGCAAGTGCGAGCAGATAGCCGGCACGCTTGCCGCTTCTCATTCGCTCACAGTGCATCCTG
>LSQX01340240.1_pt1 | contig 18259 bp, 14 predicted proteins | sample 654561 | NCBI WGS metagenome assembly LSQX01 (sample SAMN04489861, study PRJNA283612) | anaerobic digester metagenome | isolation source: 4 biogas reactors fed with cattle manure at either 37C or 55C with and... | place: Denmark: Kongens Lyngby | collected 2014
TCTTTTAGTTGAGCATATTTTTCTTCGATATGGGATTTTTCACTCTTTAAATCCCCTATCTGATTATTGGCAGACTCCAGTTTGGGTTCTAACTCTGATTTAAGTGATTCTATTTCCTCCGAAGAAGTCCGAACCGTTTCATTAAGATTCAGCTTTAATTGCTCAATTTGACCGGTAAGTTCTTCCTTTGCAGAGGTAAGGTGCTCTAATTCGCCATTAGCGCTAGCAAGTGCTTGCTCTACCTTCTCAAGGTTTTCTTTCAGTTCAGCCTGCGATTTTTTAAGCTCATGGTAGGCCTCATTTTTTTGGTCAAGCTCAGACTTAAAGTTTTCCAGGTCGGCCAACAAACTCTCTTTTTCACGGGCCAGCTCTTCTGTCCCTGCCTCAAGATGGTTTATTTTATCGCTATTGTTTTGAAGGGTTTTTTCGGCCTCATCCCTGTAGGCCCTATACTCTTCAAGTTCTCTGGATAGAACCTTAATTTTTTTAGAGAGTTCTGCACGGTTTTCATTTAGTTCAGTGCATTTTAAATTAAGACTGCTTCGTTCTTCTTTAAACTCATCAATCTTAGTCTGACGATCTTTGAGTTCTTTTTCTGCTTCCTGAAGTGCAGAGCTTAATTTATTAGATTGGTCTATAAGTTCCTGATTTCTAAGTTTTCTCTTTTTTCTGAGGTCAGTAACTTCTTCCTTCAGGCTCTCTCTTTCACGGATAATACCAGATAATCTCTTATTAAAGTTCTGTTCTGAATCAGCCAAGGCCTTCTCAGCCTTGAGGAGATCCTCTTTAAGCTCAAGGTTTCCATTTTTTAATTCATTGAATCTCTTATCATAGTCAAGCCGTAGGCGGGCCTCGTTCTTCTTGAGCTCAACAATTTCCTGGACTTTTCTTTTTATTTCTTCATTAAAAGTATCTACTTCATACTTAAGGTCCGGTTTATTTTTTATTCTTTTTAGTAGACTCAATTATTTCTCCTTATGTAAAGAAAATTAGAAAAACTTGGTGTGTTCTCAGCACAGAAATAATTTAGGAAGGAAGGTCCAAGAGAAGGTCGGTTGTAGTTTATTCTCTTGAATTTAGAAGCAGGCAAAGAATTCAATTTAAAGTGTTTTTTCATCTATAGATATTATAATGCTTGTTTATCTTGTTTTATAATGCAATATGCATATTTTGTCAAGAAAACCTAAACTGAGCCTGCCATAAACTAATTTCCCCGGGAGAATGAACTCCCGGGGAATCAGTCTCTATTTAATCACTTATTTTTTATTGCCGCCTGGGCTGCTGCAAGACGAGCGATCGGTATACGGAAAGGTGAACAGGACACATAATCCAGTCCCACCTTGTGGCAGAACTCCACAGACGAGGGTTCCCCGCCGTGCTCACCACATATACCAAGCGCAATATCCTTCTTGGTCTTTCTTCCCAGCTCACAAGCTATTTCAACAAGCCTGCCGACACCGTCCTGATCAAGAACCTGGAAAGGATCTTTTTCGTAGATGTCCATTCTGACATAGTCCTCTAGGAACTTACCAGCATCGTCTCTGGAGAATCCGCATCCCATCTGGGTTAGGTCATTGGTCCCGAAGGAGAAGAAATCAGCCTCGTTGGCTATCAGGTCTGCAGTGACCGCAGCCCGTGGAACTTCTAACATGGTACCTATCTGATAAGGAATGCTACCCTTTTCGATATTGTTATCCTTAAAAACTTCCTCGATAACTTCTTCTGCCTGAGCCCTGGCTATTCTTAGCTCTTCAACATGGCCGACAAGCGGAATCATTATCTCAGGACTAACTTCTATTCCTTTCTTTTTGACATTAACCGCAGCTTCCATTATTGCACGAACTTGCATAGCTGAAATTTCAGGATAAGTCAGACCCAATCTGCAACCACGATGTCCAAGCATGGGATTCATCTCGTGCAGAAGGCTAACTTTTTCTTTAATGAGAGATACTTCGACTCCCATAACATCAGCCATCTCTTTTTGACCTCTCTCATCCTGAGGTAGAAACTCGTGAAGAGGTGGATCTAGCAACCTGATTGTGCAGGGCATTCCTTTTAGCTCTTCAAATATACCTTCAAAATCCTGCCTCTGTAGCGGCAGAAGCTCGCTCAGGGCCTCTTCATACTGTTTGAGGGGCTGCTCAAGCTGTTTTTCTAAGAGAGCTATCTCTTCTTCATCGATTGAATCCTCAATTTCCTGACGAAGAGTCTTCACTGTGTCGGCAACAAAGATAAGCTTTCTAAAGCTTACAATCCGATCCCCTTCGAAGAACATATGCTCGGTCCTGGTAAGCCCGATTCCTTCCGCGCCAAAATCAATGGCGACAGCAGTGTCATGCGGAGTATCCGAGTTTGCACGCACTCCAAGACGACGGAATTCATCAGCCAGCTTCATAAGCTCGCCAAAATCACTGCTCATTTCCGGCTCGATCATATCTATCTTTCCGGAATAAACGGTTCCACTGGTTCCGTTTAAGCTAATCCAGTCTCCCTCTTTAAGTGTTACTCCAGAACCCTTTAGTTCTTTCTTGCTGTAATCAATAATTATGTCTCCAGCACCAGCCACACAACACTTACCCATTCCGCGGGCAACTACGGCAGCATGAGAGGTCATTCCTCCGCAAGTGGTTAGAATACCTTTTGCTCTATGCATGCCCCCTATATCCTCAGGGCTGGTCTCTATCCGGCAAAGTATGACTGTTTTCCCATCTGCGGCCCATCTTTCGGCAGTATCGGCATCAAAAACAACCTTGCCGCTTGCGCCACCTGGTGAAGCAGGAAGTCCTCTGCCAACAACTTTGGCTTCTTTCTCTGCTTCAGGGTCGAACATAGGATGGAGAAGCTGGTCAAGGTCGGCAGGGCTAACTCTCATCACTGCGGTTTCCTTATCTATGAGTTCTTCTGCATACATATCAATGGCCATCTTAACGGCTGCAGTAGCGGTTCGCTTACCACTACGGGTCTGGAGAATGTAGAGTTTTTCTTCTTCAATAGTAAACTCCAGGTCCTGCATGTCTTTATAGTGGTACTCAAGTTTTCTTTCTGCCTCAAGAAGTTCCTTGTACTGAACTGGCAAAATCTTGGATAGGCCAATAATCGGCTCCGGAGTTCTTATTCCGGCCACGATATCTTCTCCCTGGGCATTCATAAGAAATTCGCCATAGAATTCTTTTTCTCCGGTAGAGGGATCTCTGGTAAAACATACTCCGGTTCCAGAAGTATCACCCATGTTACCAAAGACCATTGTCTGAACATTAACAGCAGTCCCTATCAGGCCCTTGATGTCGTTGATTTCTCTATATTTTTCAGCTCTGGGATTGTTCCAAGAATTAAATACGGCATCAATAGATTTTACCAGCTGTTCTTTGGCATCTGTAGGAAAATCTTCGTTTGTTCCTTCTTTGTAAATTGCAAGATATTCCTTCACAAGTTCCTGAAGATCTTCTACGGTAAGGTCGGTATCAAATTCCACACCTGCTTTAGCCTTAAGTCTGTCTAGAGCATCTTCAAATTTTTGGTGAGGAACATTCATAACCACATCGCCAAACATCTGAATAAGTCTTCTGTATGCGTCCCATCCCAGACGGGGATTATTTGTCTTGGCTATCAAGGACTCAAGCGTTTTTTCGTTTAGTCCAAGATTCAGGACGGTATCCATCATTCCTGGCATGGAAACCACAGCTCCAGAGCGAACAGAAAGAAGCAGGGGATTTTCGCCATAACCAAAGGTCTTGCCTGTTACTTTCTCAAGTTCTTTGATTGACTCATCCATTTCTGCCTCAAGAGTGGCTGGCCATTTTTTGCCGGCTTCATAAAACTGCTGGCAGGCCCGGGTAGTAATTGTAAATCCTGGAGGAACCGGAAGCCCTATACTGGTCATCTCGGCAAGGTTCGCCCCTTTACCGCCTAAAAGCTCTTTATCTTCAGCAGATCCGTCTGTCTGATCTTTTGCGAAAAAATATACGTATTTTTCTTTTTTCATGCTTTGACTCCTTGTAGGTTCATTATATCTCATATTTATAGTTTTCGAACATATCATTATTCACTATTTTTGTCAACTTAATAACTTGTCTATGAGGTTCTTTGAATCCGATGCTTTAAAACCCTTTACCAGCAGGGTTTTTTCTCGGCCTTTGAAACCTCTTTTAATTTTTAGTGATGATCTTGCTACGCCTATTTTTTTTGATATAAACTTCAGTAGCTCTTGGTTGGCTCTCCCCTCATGGGCAGGAGAGTTAAGATAGACTTTTAAGGTCCCGTCAGACGCCTTTACAATCCTTCTTCTTGAAGAATTCGGACTAACTCTGACTGAGATAAGAAGACTCACTTCTTATCTTCTAAAAGCGATAGGTCACCCGCTGGCTGGCCAAGTAGAGAAATACCCTTAAGAAGAGCCAGCCGGTTTTTCATAATTTTTGGATCTGGATCCATGACAAGAATATCTTCGAAGAAAGCATCCACTGCCTCCCTGAGGCTGCCTACCAGCCTCAAGCCTTCAAAATAATTTTTTTCTTTAAAATTCGAGGTAACTCTCTCTTTTATTTTCCCATACTCTTCAAAGAGATTTTTCTCAGACTCCTCAGCTAGTAAAGCCTTATCGCACTCTTGGGGAATATCTATCCCCTTCTCCTCTGCCTGGCGGATTATATTTCCAGCTCTCTTTAGTGCTGCAATAAGAGATACAAAACCGGGACTCATCTTTATCTGCTCTATCGCTCTTGCCCGGTTAAAGAGTTCAGATGGGTTATCCATACCGGATGCAGCGGCACTTCTTGCCACATCATAGGCAAAATTTTCTTCAAGATACTGTCTGACTTGCTGGAGGATAAAAGTTAGGGTTTTTTCGCCGGCATCAGACGAAAGTTTATCCTCAGGATAGGCATCCACAGACGCTTGAACAAGCTTCTCAAAATCAATGTCCCATCCCTTTTTTTGAGCAATTCTCAGCATACCTCGGCAGATTCTTCTCATACCATAGGGGTCCTGCGAACTCGTCACTTTAACTTCTGTACCAATATTTCCGGTTAGTGTATCCAATCGATCCAAAAATCCGGCCACAGCGGCCTCCAAAAGTACTGGGATAGAGTCCTCGGAAGTTCTGGGATAATACTGCTGTAAAATGCCGTCCGAAACCGCCTCTGCTTCTTGATCAAGTCGAGCATAGGTACTCCCTATCACCCCCTCCAACTCTGGAAATTCGCCCACAGTAAGGGTCGTCAAATCAGCCTTGGCAAGCTCTACTATTTTTTCTGCAACGGATAAGGATTCTGAATTATCGCTGAAAATAAAATTTAGTTGGGGTATAAGTGATTTAACTCTCAGGGTTTTTTCATAAAGTGTTCCCAGTCCTCTGGTAAACTCTATCCCTTTAAGTTTTTCTACGTAGTATTCAAGAGAATTTTCACGGTCTTTCCTGAAAAAGAACTCTGCATCCTTCAGTCTGGCCAGAAGCACACTTTCAAAACCTTTTTTTATTTCATTAAGATTTTCTGGCAAACCGTCCCTTACTCCAATGAAAAAGGGTGCAAGGCTGCCCGAACTATCATTTATAGGTATATACCTCTGATGAAATATAAGGCAGGCTTCTATTATTTCCCTGGGCATAGCCAAATATTTGTCGGGAAAACTTCCCAACAAACAGCCCGGATACTCAAGAGAATTATTTATTTCATCCAGCAAATCCTCGTTCATCAGGGCAGAAAGATTTTTTTCCGATGCCAAGTTTTCAATTGAATTGATGAGAAGTTTTTTCCTCTTTTCTGAATCCACAAGTACAGAATTTTCTAAAAGTATTTTTTCATAGGAAGCAGCATCAGAGAGAGAAATATCACCTTTGGAGAAAACATAATGTCCTTTAGTTTTCGTCGAGCTTTTTAAGCCACAAGTGGTAAAGTCAACTAACTTATCACCAACTAAGGCAGTAACCCAGCGTATAGGGCGGGGAAAAGAAAAATCAGATTCGGGCCAATTCATCGTTACCGGAAAACTCAATTTCTTCAGAAAATCTAGGGAAATATCAGCTATAATATCTTCAAGAGGAGCTCCAGGTTTAAGCAATTGATAGTAAAGATAATCTCCTTTTGGAGTACTCTCTTGCCCAAGCTGGCTAAAATCTACATTAAACTTTCTTGCAAAACCTAAACCTGCCGGAGTCGGTTCTCCATCTTTCATTGCCACCCTGACTGGAGGACCCTTGATTTTCTCCTCATCAGAAAGTTGCTTAGCTGATGCCTCTGCTTGGAGGGCAATTCTTCTGGGAGTAACAAAGACTCGGACGCCAGAGTATTCCAGTCTGAAATCCTTAAGAATGTTTTTTAAAAGTTCGGGACCAGAATCGGCAATATAGACAGCATCTAATGGCGGAAGATCTTCGCAGCCAAACTCTACTAGAAAAACTATTTTATTCATCCAAAGATTCCCTATACCCCTTGGCTACTGCGGCCGCCATTTTTCTGACACGCTCTATATAGCGATTGCGCTCGGCAACGCTAATCACACCACGCGCATCCAAAAGGTTAAATGAATGCGAGGCCTTAAGAACAAAATCATAGGCTGGGCGAAAAAGTTTTAACTCGGAAAGACGGATGGATTTTTTCTCATACTCACCAAATATATGACGCTGAAAGTCTGAATTAACTTCTTCAAAGTTATATTTAGAAAACTCTATTTCATCGGAAAGGTGGATATCGCCATAGGTAAAATCCTTATTCCATTTTATGTCATAAACGCTTTCTACCCCTTGGAGGAACATGGCAATTCTCTCTAATCCATATGTTAATTCGACAGGTGCATCCGGAAGATCAGAGCCCCCCATCTGCTGAAAATAAGTAAACTGGGTAATTTCCAAGCCATCCAACCAGACCTCCCAGCCCAAACCCCAGGCACCAAGCGTGGGTGAACGCCAGTCATCTTTTATAAGTCTTAAATCATGCTCTTTAAGGTTTATTCCAATTTTCCTCAAAGATTCCCTATAGAGTTCCTGGACATCTTCAGGCGAAGGCTTGAGTATCACCTGATACTGATAATATCGCTGGAGGCGATTAGGATTATCCCCATACCTTCCATCAGTTGGCCTTCTAGAAGGCTCCACAAAGGCTAACTTTGCTGGACGAGGGCTGAGTACATGAAAGAAAGTTGAAGGATTAAAAGTAGCGGCACCCACCTCAATATCATAGGGCTGGGCCAGGAGACAACCTTGGTCTCTCCAGTATTCATTTAAGAGATGAATTAAGTCTTGAAAGTACATTTTTCTCCAAATATTTTCATAAATTCCCTTGAATTTAAATCTTTACCGAATTCGTATTTTATATATTTTTGGATAATATTTCCAATTTCTTCTTCTACATCGTCAGGAAGAGCAAGTTTTTCTGAGAGTTTTCTGATGTATCCGAGGGTCTTTTTTGAAACATTCAGGCAGGGTGAATCCTGCCGACAATCAGAGCAAACAATCCCACCCAAAGAAAATGAAAACAAACCCGCCTTTCCAGAAATTTCTCTTCCACAACTGATACAACTAAACATCTCCAAGCGGTAGCCTGCGGCCTTTAGAAGCCGGAAGAGAAAGAGACAGAATGTCCCAGATGGTTCCTTTGCCGAAAGATCTTTTAAGGCATCTGTAAGTAGAGAGTATAATATCAAATCAGGATCATTTTCCGCTGTCATTACGTCAACACTCTCGAGGATAATTGAAGCATAGCCAAAAAGTTTCATATCCTTCCTTAAATCTTCGTGAGTATCAAGTGGACGGACTCCGGTCAGAGTATAAAGTCCCTGCCCCTTTTTTGAATGGAAAGAGAAAATATTATGAGAGGCTGGCTCTAAATAGGCAGCTAGTTTTGACTTAACTTTTCTTGAACCACGGGCCACTGCCTTAATTTTTCCGGCCTCACGAGTGAAGGCAGAAATAATCCTATGACCATCTCCATAGTCATAGCTCCTAATCAGTATGCCTTCTGCATTAAAAGAAGACAATCAAATAATTTCCAGGCGAACAGTCTTCACTCGAGTTGGTGATGATTTTATAATTTTCATCTTATACCTATCGTATGTAACCTCTTCACCTTCCTCGGGGACATGCCCGAGTTCTCCCACTATCAATCCTCCGAGTGAATCGTATTCATCTTCTGGAAGTGAGGCCTCTATCTTGTCATTTATTTTATCAAGATCCTCAATTGCGCTGATTTCCCAGACATTGTCAGATATTTTCTTTATACGCTCTTTTTTTACGTCGTATTCATCAAATATTTCACCAGTAATTTCTTCCACAATATCTTCAATCGAAATCAGTCCTACTGGGACGCCATATTCATCCACTGCAATTGCCATATGGACTCGTCCACTCTTAAACTCCTTCAAGAGTTCTGCTATATTCTTCACCTCTGGTATAAAATAGGGTTTCCGTAAAATATCACTTATTTTTTTAGCCCTACGGCCGGCAAGGACCGGCAGAAGATCCTTCACATAAAGAATCCCTACAATATTGTCCACATTATCTTCATAAACTGGAATACGGGAATGCCCGTACTCTAAAGCCTCTCGAACCAAAGATTTAAAAGAAGTATCAATATTCAGCATTTTCATATTGATTCTAGGAACCATAATTTCTCTCACCACCGTTTCACCGAACTCCATTATCTGGCCCATCATTTTCTTCTCACTACCGGCGATAACTCCCTCTTTTAAACCCATCTCAATTAAACCCCTCAGCTCCTCAATAGCAAACAAGGGATGTTCCTTCAACGATTTTTCCCCTATCATCCTAAGCACCAGACTACTAAGCCCTGTAAAAAAACAGACTACTGGAGCCAGTAAAACACTTATGAATCTGAGTGGGTTTATTATAAGGCTGGCTGTCTTTTCAGCATTCCTCCTCCCAAAGGCTTTGGGTACAATTTCTGCAAAAACCAAAACAAACAAGAGAACCACAAGAGCGCTTAGAGAAATCATCAAGGACTCCGGCAGGTGAGTATATTCACTCAATTCAATAGCCATAACCGTGCCTATCACTGAAAGGCTTACCACACAAACGGCAGTCCCAACAAGCGTTGTTGTAAGAAGCCGGTTAGGATTTTTCTGCCAGGCTTTGAGCCCCTTCACTCCTTTTTCACTTATAAGTCTCCTAATCTGGGACCGACGAAGAACTGTAAGAGCTGTTTCTGAGGCAGTAAAAAACATGGTTAAAACCAGTAATATAAAAAAGACCCCCCCTCTAACTAAGAAGGTTTCAGTTATCATATTCATCGTAAATTTCTCCGAGAACTTCCTCTATTATATCTTCAATCGACACTAAGCCTAGAAGATGGCTCTCAGACTTTACAAGAGCCAAATGAATTCTCTTCTTCCTAAGCTCCTGAAAAAGTGTATATGAATTTTTTTCTGGTTGGGTAACCACTGGAGATCTGAGAATATCTTTAAACTCAATTTTTTCATTCCGGTTTAATTCCCCTATGATATCTTTCAAATAGATAATACCTTTGACATTATCTAGTTTTCCTGAATAAGCGGGTATCCTGGAAAAAGGGCTGCTTATAAGTTCGTTCATAATTTTTTCATACTTCCAATCAAGGTTAACCGCATATATGCACTCTAGGGGACTCATCACATCAACTACGGTTTTATTACTAAGAGAAAGTGTTTTGATCATCATATTTGTATACTCATTGTCTATCATATTCCTCTTCTGCAGGTCCTCAAGAGCCACAGAGACCTCTTTCCTAGATATGCCCCTTTCTCTCATCTTCCCTAAACCACCAACAAGTGAAAATGACACTTTATTAAGCCATTCAGAAACTGGTCCTGCAACTAGATAAAATTTCATAAATGGTTTATAGGAAGCTCTCACCACATAATCAGGATAAGAATGAGCAATATTTTTCGGTAATATTTCCCCTAATGTAAGTAGAAGAACTGACGATAACACTACCGATACGGACTCCACAAAATGCGTGGGAATTTTATCAGCATTATATATAACTATGGTAAAAAGGGAAGAAAAGCTTATGTTGATCAGATTATTTCCTAGAAGCAAGCTGGTTATTATATTGGAAGGTTTGTCTATCCATTCTTTCAGTTGGGGCATAAAACTAGTTGACCAGTTCCTTACCCTTACCTCACCTAAAGCAAGAAGAGCGGTCTCAAGCGATGAGAAGAAAGAGCTAACTATCAAAAGACTAAGAAGCAAAATATATATTAACATCAGAGCAGAATTTGAAATAAAAATATAGTAATTCCCATCCCCAGTATAGCACCGGCAATAACTTCCCAGAGATTGTGGATTCCTACTGAAACTCTCGATTGGGCCACCATTAGGGCAATAAAGAGAGCCAGAATAAATACACTTACACTGCCCGAAGCAATTAATACCATTGTAGCAAGCGAAAAAGCAAGGGCTGTATGAATACTTGGAAATCCTCCCTCAATTGAGGGGATTTTTTGGCTTAGTGCCTTGAGAGCAAATGAAATAAAAACAACTATAAAAACCACAGCCGCCGAGATATATGGCGGATAAGCAGAGACCTTTTCTAACAAGTTAAAATCACTTAAAAATTGGTGAGTTTCTCTTTTGAATAATATCAAATACCCTATTATTACAGCAGAGACAGAAGCGAAAAACACCGCGGCCGCAGTCAAATCTTTTATAATTTTGGCAATTGGATGATGCTTTCTGGTAATCATATTGACTATATGCTCCACAGCGGTATTGATTATTTCACAGATTATTACAAGCGATATTACTAGGATAAGAATAGCTAATTCAAGGCGGGAGATTTTTAGAAAGAGCGACAATATAATAACCAGAATCGTCGCTATAATATGAATCCGTATGTTTCTCTCAGTTTTCACTGCATAGACAAATCCCTTAAGGGCATAGTCGAAACTCTTAATTAAATTATCTGACTTAAACGATTTAATATTTTTATCTGACAATCTTCTAGCTCTTCCCCTTCTTCCAGACCGGCAATATGCAGAAGACCATGCACTAGAAGAAGCCTGAACTCTTCTTTCTCTGAATGTCCCTCTGCCTGGGCTTGCTTACTGACCGCCTCTTTTGATATCAGTATCTGCCCCAGATGACATATTTCCTCCCCTATGGGCGAAGGTTCCCCTTCAATAAATGAAAAGGCTATAACATCAGTCCTATTATCCCGTCCTAAATACTCCCGGTTTATTCGCTGAATTTCTGGACCATCAACAGTTTCAATATCCAGTATGGGATTTTTTGGGAAGGGGACAGGATGTCTCCAAAAATTTTTCAAGATATAGCCTGCTAATTTTTCAGCTTGTTTGGGGAGAAAATATTCTTCCGGACAATTATAGCTGAGAATCATACAATCAGTGGTTCTCTTCCTTATCTTCGGGATACTCAATTCTGGAATGATACATGCTGGCAAGCGTATTTATAAAACTCTCCTGTATAGCTTCAAGGCTGGCCAGGGTTAAGTCGCAATTATTTAACTGTCCATCTATAAATTTATTATTAATTATTCTTGTAACCACAGCGGTAAGACGGGAATATGTAGGTTCAGCAAGAGATCGACAGGCCGCCTCAACAGAGTCGGCAAGCATGAGAATTCCAGATTCCTTTGACCTGGGACGGGGTCCAGGATATCTATATTCTTTTTCATCAATATCTTCATCTTCCGAAGCTTCCTCTAAAACCTTCTTATAAAAGTACTCAATCAAAGTCGTTCCGTGGTGCTCGGCGATCATGTCTTTTACCACCTGATCCAGCCGGTATTCATCCGCAAGCGCTAGGCCATCTTTAACATGCCGCTTGAGTATCAGAGCACTTATATTAGGTGTAAGGTTCTTATGGCGGTCTTGTAGGTGAATCTGGTTTTCTATGAAATACTGCGGATTTTTTAATTTTCCTATATCGTGATAATAAGCCCCTACTCGGGCAAGAAGGGCATTGGCTCCAACTCTCTCACAGGCATTTTCCGCAAGATTTCCTACCATAATTGAATGATGATAGCTTCCAGGCGCCTCGAGCATCATCCTTTTAAGGATGGGTTGATTAAAATCTCCCAGTTCGAGCAGCCTAATATTGGTAGTAACTCCAAACATACTCTCTAAGATAGGTAAGGCACCACTAGCAATCATTACAGAAAGAAGAGCCCCTCCACCGCTCCAAGCAATATCTCTACCAAGAGAGACCAAGCCTTCATTAGAAATTATCTGCACTGATATAAGAGCTACAGCTGTCGCGCCAAAAATGTAGAGCCCGCTCCGGTTAAGATCGTTTCTATTACGACTATGCCTGGATGAATAAATGGCTGCTATACCTCCAGCCAATACCACATAAAAAGAATTAAATGATAAACCTGATAGTATCCCAACAAATACAGCAACTACGAATACACTCACACCCGCTGTCACAGGGTTTATAAGCACAGTCAAAAGTATTCCAGCAGCACCTGCCGGAAAGAAAGCAATAGGCAAAGAAGGAGTATTTTCAAAAAGTATAGCCAAAAGAATCATCAGGAAAATCACCGTCTCCATAAGAAGTAACTGCGTGGGATTTTTCAAAATATCGGGATGAAAGGTTTTAAAGAAAAAAAGGACAGTAAAAAATATACTTACTATAAAAGATACTATTCCAAAAACTGCCTTTGCAGTAAACCCATAAAATGAAAGTGTCGTGAAAAGAATAAGAAGTCCCAGGACAACTGCAAGCAGATAAATAAGCCTATTTTTTTGAATAAGCTTCAGTTGATTTATATTTTTTGTAAGCATTTATTATTCTCCGTACCAAACGGTGGCGCACCACATCATCTTCTTTAAAATAGACAAACTGTACGCCACTGACATTTTTCAATACTTCCTGTATCTCCACCAAACCACTCTCGGATTCATCTTCAAGGTCAATCTGGGTAATATCACCAGTAACTATAGTTTTTGAATTAAAGCCAATTCTAGTCAGAAACATTTTCATCTGCAAAGTGGTAGTATTCTGGGCTTCATCAAGAATTATGGCTGCATCTGAAAGGGTTCTTCCTCGCATATAGGCCAAGGGCAAGAGTTCCACGAGGTTTTCCCGGTAAAACCTCTCAAATTTATCTGCTCCCATTATTGTATAGAAAGCATCGTAGAGTGGTCGGACATAGGGATTGATTTTTTCTTGTAGATCACCAGGAAGGTAGCCTAACTTTTCTCCGGCCTCTACCACGGGACGAGTGAGAATTATACGCTCAACTTCCTTATTGTAAAACATCTTAACTGCAGCAGCGCAGGCTAAAAAAGTCTTACCAGTTCCGGCTGGTCCTATAGCAACAGTAAGATCGTTTTTTTCAATGGCAGAAAGATAGTCTGCCTGGAGTGGGCCCATGGCCCGCACAGGAGCTCCGCGATATGTGGTAAGAAACTCATTTTTTTCCCCAGGGGTTTGATTATCATCCAGGGAAAGACAGCTGAGTCGCTTGAGCTCACTAATTGATTTTTCCACGTTTTCTCTCTCCCCAGTGACGGTAGCGGTGTTTCCACGGGCAAATATTTTCACCTTATTTTCTTTCTCTATCCTTTTCAGATTTCGGTCGTAATGACCAAAAGCCCGGCGAGCTTCTTCGTTACCTGAAATCTTTAGCTTCCCTGTAAATGAATTTTCACCTGATTTCATAGGCGAAATCCTTGTACTCGATATTCCTTCGCAGAATGCGGGTAAGAGTTATTATTGTCTAAATCACTGTCCATATATTAGGAGTTAAAGTGTATCATATTGTTTTAAATCTATTCAATCCAAATGATATTTTTCTTTAATCTCTCGGAATAATAAGAATCTGACCGGGATAAATAATATCTGGGTTTTTTATCTTATCTTGATTGGCCTTATATATTCGTTTCCACTTCCAAGCATCCTTATAAATACTTGGTTTTGCTGCAATATTCCACAGACAATCCCTATCACTTGTCCAGGAGCCAACAGTATAGCGGTCTCCGCGCAGATTCGCTAATAGCGCATTTGCCTCAGAAGCTGCTCGGTCGGCATATTCTATTGCCAAAGGATAATCCTCTGCCTCAAAATAAGAGCGGGCTGAAGCGAGACTTGTCTCTGGAACTGAAAGGTTTCCGCCAAGACTCTTTGCCTCATCAATAAGTTTTGCAGCTCTCTCAATTGCTGCCGCAGCATCTTCTTTAAGACGGTCCTGACCTGCAATCGCTTCTTTTGCTGAGCGGGCCAATTCATATGCCCGATTTGCCTCATTCAGAGCCTGCTGGTTTTTTCCTTCATTAAGAAAAGCACGAGAGGAAGAAAGAGCATCTTCAGCCTCAGAGACTTCCGCACCAACGCGTTTTGCATCCTCAATCTCGGACTGGGCCATCACTATGGCTCTCTCGGCTTCCAAACGGCCGACATCTACACCCGGAATAGAACTCTTCTTAGCGCAGCCGCCGAAGAAGACAAGACCCAGCATAGCTAGCATCATTATTTTTTTTGAATTTTCCAAATATTTCATTTTTCTAGTCCTCCTTTTTTTTTGTAGGTACATCAAGTTTCAATCCCAGTTCTGTTAATTGCTCAAACTCCACCGTTGATGGCGCGCCAGAAAGCGGCGAATAAGCCCTCTGAGTTTTAGGAAAAGGAATAAGATCCCGTATGGAGCTGAGCCCCAGCATTTTTGTAGCCAGTCTGTCAACCCCAAAAGCAAATCCGCCATGCGGGGGTGCCCCAAACTCAAGTCCCTTGAGTAAAAACCCAAACTTTGCATCTGCCTCTTCATCACTTATATTCAAAAGATTAAATATCTTTTTCTGAAGTTCCATAGAATGAATACGGATACTTCCACCCCCTATCTCCGAGCCGTTTAAAACCAGGTCATAAGCTCGGCTTCTGACGGATCCGGGATCTGTGTTTAGGAGTTCAACATCTTCAGGGTTGGGAGCTGTAAAAGGATGGTGAATCGGTATCCAGGCCCCAGTATCTGAATCTTTCTCAAAGAGCGGGTAATCGACTATCCATAATAGACGAAACTCATTTTCATCAGGGGTAAAGAGTCTATCTCTTAAATATGAGAGCGACTTACAGGCTACCTCTTCAGTATCTGCGATAAAGAAAAGTATATCCCCAGGAACAGTATCAAACCTTTCCGAAATTTCAGACAAGATTTCTTGACTAAAAAATTTGGTTATCTGAGAATGAAGACCCTCTTCCCTATGGCGAATCCAGGCCAAGCCCTTAGCTCCCAAGGGGGCTACCTCTTTTGTTAGGGCTGCTATTGTCGAGAGCGATATTTCTTCTGCATCAGATAATTTTATTCCGCGAACTACACCTTTTTCTGCTGCTTGTTTAAATACTTTAAAATCCGTTCGGGCAGCTATATCTGTTATATCTTTTATCTCTATCGGATTTCTCAGATCCGGTTTATCACTCCCAAATCTCAGCATTGCATCTGCATAAGTCATCTCAGGAAAAGGTGTCTTAAGTTCAATATCCAGAAGCTCCTTAAAGAGAAGTGAAACATAGTCTTGAAGTATATTTTTAATATCTTCCTCATCTATAAAGGACATCTCAAGATCCAGCTGAGTAAACTCTGGCTGCCTATCCTGCCTCAAGTCTTCATCCCTGAAACATCTGACTATCTGAAAATACCTCATAAATCCACCAATCATAAGAAGCTGTTTAAAGAGCTGGGGGGATTGAGGCAGGGCATAAAAATTTCCGGGATTAAGCCTTGATGGAACTAAAAAATCTCGGGCACCCTCAGGTGTTGATTTAGTGAGAAAAGGGGTCTCTATCTCAAGAAAACCATTGTCCGAAAAGAAATTTCTTGTTGTCTGAAAGAGTTTATGTTTAAAGATAATATTATCCTTAAGCCGACCGGCCCGCATTTCAAGATAACGGTACTTAAGTCGGACCTCATCACTGACGGCATCCATGTTTTTCATATCAAAGGGAAGCTCTCTGCAAGTATTTAGGAGCTCCATAGAACTTACTGCCACCTCTATTTCCCCTGTGGGAATCTTCTCATTTCGGGTCCCTTCAGGACGAAGTATTACCTCCCCACTTACAGCAATAACATACTCCCCGCGAAGAAGATGTGCTCTCTCAAGAAGCTCCTCATTATCCGCGCTTTCATCCCTTCCAAATACTATTTGAGTGATACCACTGATATCTCTTATATCTATAAACACCACGCCACCGTGGTCACGCCAGCTCGAAACCCAACCGGCCAGACTTACTTTCTTCCCAGCATCGGACCCTCTCAGGCTTCCGCAGCTATGAGTTAGTTTCAACATTATTTATCCCTGCTTTCTCTTTATCCTTAATCGCTTTTACTAAATCAGCAGGATCAACCTGCTCCTGTCTGCTTTCTTGAAAATTCCTAAGTGTATAATACCCTCCCGCCACCTCATCTCCTCCAACCAAAACCGCCCACTTGGCCTCTTTCCGGACGGCTTGTCTGAGCTTTTTTTTGGGCGGGGCATCTTCATAATCTTCCTCAACTGATAATCCCGCATCTCGAAGAATAGAGGCCGCCCGACTAGCATACTCTACTTTTCCCCCAGGCATAAGTGCTATATAGGCTTCTGGCAGCGGAGATGCAACTATTCCAGCAGAAAGAGCCAGTCTCTCCAGTCCAAAGGCCCAGCCACAGGCAGGTGTTTCGGGGCCGCCAAGCTGAGAGACCAGAGAATCATAACGCCCCCCCGCCGCGATAGTTCCAGCCTCAGCTTCTAATTCAAATACAGGTCCCGTATAATAGTCAAGCCCCCTTACAAGGCCATTATCTTCTTTAAAAGCTATACCTCTATCTTGAAGAAGATTTTTATAGGCTCCATAATAATCTTCACAGGAATCACATCGATAATCTCTCAGTGAAGGAAGATTTTTATAAATTTCTCTGCAGTTCTGATTTTTGCAATCTAGTATCCGGAGCGTGTTAGTATTAAGCCGTCTTTTACAATCGGCACAAATCTTATCCTCTTTTCCTGAAAGAGCTTCTAAAATCTTATGGCGGTAGGCTGGACGACAGTCCTGACAGCCCACACTATTTATTTTAATTGTAAAATTTTCAACCTGGCAAGCAGATAGAACTTCTGCGGCCACCACTGCAATTTCCGCATCAGATGCCGGGCTCGAAGAACCAAACACTTCACAGCCTATCTGGTAAAACTGTCTATACCTTCCCTCTTGCGGGCGCTCATAGCGAAACATAGGACCTAAGTAGTAAATCTTTTCACGGATATTTCCCTGAAGTAGCTTATTCTCTATCATAGCCCGGACCGCCGATGCAGTCCCTTCAGGGCGTAGAGAAAGGCTCCGGCCCTTCCTATCCTCAAAACTATACATCTCTTTTGAAACTATATCCGTCTCATCGCCTATACTCCGTTTAAAGAGTTCTGAGAATTCTATTACCGGCAGGTAAATTTTTCTATATCCGTAGGATTCAAGAATTTCAGCGCATACCCTTTCTATCTTGGCATATAGCCCAGACTCTGGGTAAATGACATCTCTTATTCCTCTTACGCTCCTGATTTTACTCATCTATATCCTCAATTCCTTTCTCCCAGACCCACTTTGTTCCGGATGGTGTATCCTTTATTATAATACCCATTAGAGAAAGTTTTTCTCTGATTGCGTCCGCTTCAGCAAACCGCTTCTCCTTACGATGAGCATTCCTTTCAGAAATCAAATTTTCTATATCTTCATCGGATATTTCCCCGTGGCCAGTGTCCTTTAAGTCTACTCCCAAAATTTCCTCAACAATTCTGAGCATTTCCCAGGCCGCCTCCATCTCATCTTTTTCTGCACTACCGGAATATATTTTCTCCAAAACAGGCAGGGTAAGCTTAAATATTTCTCCTATGGCTCGAGGTGTATTTAAGTCATCAAGCAAGGCCAGAATAGCGGGATTATTAGTAGATATCTCTCCATCATATTCCAAATCAGAGTTTTCTAACTCCTTCTTAAGTTCTTTCAATTTCAAAAAGGAATTTTTCACCCCTTCTACTTTTTCAATAGTAAAATCAAGTAGCTGTCTATAGCCTGCTGATAAAAGATAAAATCTAAGCACCGGACCTTCAATTTTTGAAAGTAGCTCATTTAAAAGAAAAAAGTTTCCAGTAGACTTTGACATTTTATCACCCTTGAGGGTTACCATTCCGTTATGAACCCAAAACCGAGCAGGTTCCTTACCCGTAAGAGCCCGGGACTGGGCCACCTCGTTCTCATGGTGTGGAAAAATTAGATCAAGTCCACCACCGTGTATATCAAACTCATCCCCCAAAAACTTTCTTGACATTGCCGAACACTCTATATGCC